>JAABUT010000160.1_pt1 | contig 122660 bp, 108 predicted proteins | sample 5559281 | NCBI WGS metagenome assembly JAABUT01 (sample SAMN10711880, study PRJNA513359) | rock metagenome | isolation source: Antarctica rocks | place: Antarctica: Victoria Land, Ricker Hills nord | collected 2016-01-04 | reverse complement strand
AGCGAATAGAATGATTATAAGATATATATTGAAATATATGATAGATATAAGTGCTTATGTAATCAGCTACGTTGGCCCTTAAGGCTGTACGATGGCCATTTCCAATACTTTAAAGCATCACCTCGTAGGTCTCTTACAGAACAGGCCCTGCAGCGGGTTCATCACACAAGTGTGGTCGCTAAGGACCTTAATTCGCTCAAGTCCAAATCTAGAAACCCCCCCCATGCCCCCTTACCCCAGTATGCTTAAAAGCGTGGAGCTGATTCGATAAATTGATACTCTACTCCTCACAGCTCGTTAAATATCGAAGCACCCCCCCCGTTTAAAATCCAAGCCTGTTTTAGTTGTATACTGTATCGTCGAAGCAGATCAATAGCTTAACATGAAGCCTGTTCAGTTATCGTTTCTGGCTTTTGCTGCCCTTGGCGCAGCTCAACTCGCTTCTCTCCCTGATTGTGCTGTAAGTGAAGAAGGCTACATTGTCTTCACAGATGACTGACTCTCGCGCAGAAACCGTGTGCATCAACGTTGCCTCCTGAATGCAATCTTGAAGTTGCCTGTATCTGCAGAAATCAGAACTGGATCAGTGGTATCTCATGCTGCGTCAAGACCAAGTGCTCTGAAGCCGATCAGCAAAGTCAGTACCAACTTCTGAACGCTACCAGATACGCGGATTCGCAAAGGCTAATAACATCTACAGAAACCCAACAAGTTGCCCAGCAACTGTGCGATACGTCAGTCTACCTGTTGACCCAAACCATGTTCCTTGCGCGGCTTCCAAGGCCTACCGTGTGGACGCGTGCTGATGGGTAACAAATATAGTGCCAAAGTCACACTTCCAACCGCGGCCTCTTGTGCGGCGTCTTCGGGCCCGACTGCATCCAGCAGCACCATAATGACCTCGTCGAGTACTGTGGGAGCTGCAGGTGCGGTGACTACTGGAATGAGCACCTCATCGAACGGAACTGCTATGTCTGGTAGGCCAACGATCGCTTCCTTGTTGGTTTATCTATTGTTTCGCATTCTCCCTTCGAGACTTTATGCATTGCACGAGATGTACTTCGATCGCCTCTATTCGTCTTTAGTAGCTCTATCTACTTCAACCTGGAATGAAGCTGACACTTAGGAAAAGGATCATCAACCAACTCGAACTCTCAAGGCTCTTCGACAGGCTCTGCTGCCGGTGGTGCATCGACTGGTGGTTCCTCGGCCACTAGTTCCTCGTCTGGCAGCGCAACTAGCACAAGTTCAGCAGCCGCAAAGGCAACCTCTAATGCTGCTGCTGCGCTCCGAACGCTTGGCTCAGGCATTGGCGCTGTCGGTGCGGCTGTAGCTGCCTTTGCCTTACTTTGAGTCACACCACTTATCGTGTCTTCCTTTGCAGTATATATCTTCGATTAGGTAACATTTTGTAATTGAAATTGCCCCCATTGAGGCTTTAACTATTTTAAAACTGCAATACTCAGTAGGAAATATACACCTAAAGATTCTCGTTCAAACTCAAGGATAGTCAGTTACGGGCGTGAGACAGCATTCTATCTTACGCACCATGCGCGCCTGGTTCGACTGCGTCCGAAACTTGTTTGCCTTCCTGGAACCACCCGAGAACATCCGCGACTAGACGATGGATATCACAGGAATCTCAATGCATTAATTACTTTTTCTTCCGTGGTTTACCAGTCAGTATGAGGTCAAGTGCGGAAGACCGTGGAAGGTTGATAGAATATCGCGGAACAAGTTCGAATATCCTAATGTTGGGCTTGCGATCACGACAACCAAGGGTAGCTTTCATGGGTGTCTTGGGCTTACGAGCTTGGCTGATGACCGCAATCGATGGGTGTGAATAGGCCGATCCCAAAGTCCCAAGGAAGCGTCTTTCACAGTCCACACCCTTAGGATGACAAAAACGCTCAAACGAGAGAACCGACCCACTGATGGAGATGGGACTTGAGCAATTTTTGTTGGTACGCTTAAATGAGAACATCGAGGTCATAGATGGCCATGCAGATAACATTAGGGACGTGAAACACTGTAGTCGTTGTTAGCAGACACCAAAGGACTCTAAGAGATATTTTCGAGCTTCGCCCCCACAATGTTAAAATACTATATTTATTTACAAAGTATTCTGGTGGTTTTAGAGCTTCTCTATCTAGACTCAGAACTGGCAACAGGACGGTTTGAGCAGGACAGTGAGGACATGAATGAGTGCATGCTGACAAGATAAGTAAATTCGTATCTCCGTAGAAGATCACATATTGCCTTTCTAGGGTTCGCTAGAGTAGGGGAAATCACTAGCCTATCAGATGTCCCGTCTCGCTATCAATTGCCCCCCCGCTTAAACCTCAGCCCACCCACCGTTGTGCTACGTTGACCCGCGGTAACGGTAAGTCGTATCTCTCACGACTCCAAGAATCCCATCTGTCAATGTCCTCACCGCATCATTCCGGATGGAACAGCTGCGCGCAAGAGCTCCATGGGCCAAGGAGGCCCGCAAACATGCGCACGACGCCCAATATTGAACCCCCAACACCGGGCCACGGCTTGTGAGAGCCACGAGCGTTCCAGCACCTTCAAATAGCACGTCCTCCTCCTGTTTCAGTCGGAGTAACGATCGTTCTCTGGATATATCGCGTTTCTGGCTCTTGAAGTATAAGAAGTATAAGAGAAGGACACACAAAAGCCAACTTCATCCGACGTTGCCTATCTTGGATATATTATACAAGTTCAATTTCTCTGTCGGTGGCGGTACTCGTACCGCAACAGATTGTCTCTATGGCTGAAAACATGGCCGAGAAGGGTTTCAAGAGAGATGGGTCGAGCTCATCACCAGGCTCGTCCTTTACAGGCGCTACGCAGCCCGTATACGATGAAGGGGTAGCGCAAAGAGAAAGCTTACCCCGGAGGGTATGGGACAGCTTCAAGCGGGATCCCAATGCATATGCCACACCAAAAGGCGTAGTGGGTGCCAATGGGAAGGTGTTTGATGTCGCGACTGCTGCGCAGGCAACGGCGGATTCGCCCTTGGCGAGGAAGCTCAAGAGCCGGCATCTGCAGATGATTGCCATTGGTGGCTCCATTGGTAAGGGACCTGTGCACATACATCTTGTCAATGCTGATACTCTCAGGCACCGGTCTTTTCGTCGGGTCTGGGAAGGCTCTTGCAAACGGTGGCCCGGCAAGCCTGGTACTCGCCTACGGCCTTATCGGTGTCATGTTGTTCTGCACAGTCCATGCGCTGGGCGAGATGGCCGTCTTGTTTCCCGTTGCGGGTTCATTCTCTGCCTATTCCACCCGTTTCCTGGACCCTGCATGGGGGTTCGCAATGGGCTGGAACTACGCTCTGCAATGGCTTGTTGCTCTGCCGCTTGAGATTGTTGCTGCAGCCATTACTGTCCAGCACTGGCATTCACCCGTCTCGCCTGCTGCCTGGGTTGCTATCTTTCTGGTGCTCATCATAAGCATCAATCTCTTTGGTGTTAAGGGATATGGAGAGGCAGAATTTGTCTTCTCCATTATCAAAGTCATTGCCGTCGTTGGTTTCATCATTCTCGGCATCATTCTCGATGTCGGTGGAGGAATCAACACTCCCTTCATCGGCGGCCGCTACTGGCGCAACCCCGGCGCCTTCAACAATGGCTTCAAAGGCCTCTGCTCTGTCTTCGTCACCGCCGCCTTTGCCTTTGCAGGTACTGAACTCGTCGGCCTAGCCGCCGCTGAAACCGCCAACCCTCGCAAGTCCCTCCCCACGGCTGTCAAGCAAGTTTTCTGGCGTATCTGCCTTTTCTACGTTGTCTCCCTCACTCTCATCGGCCTCCTAGTTCCCTATACCGACTCCCGTCTCGTTGGCCAATCCTCTGCCGACGCCAAGGCCTCCCCCTTCGTTATTGCCATCAACAATGCTGGAATTACAGGACTTGACTCTGTCATGAACGTCGTGATCATGATCGCCGTCCTTTCCGTCGGTAACTCTTCCGTCTACGGCTCCTCCCGAACCTTGGCCGCTCTCGCAGATCAAGGCCAAGCCCCCCGCTTCCTCTCATACATTGACCGCCAAGGCCGCCCCATCTGCGCCATCATCGTCGCCTCCGCTTTCGGGTTTCTTGCGTTCCTCGCAGCTTCCAGCTCCGAAGACCGCGCCTTCACCTGGATGCAGGCTATCTCCGGTCTTTCCTCCATTTTGACTTGGGGATCTATTTGCCTCGCCCATATCCGCTTCCGCAAAGCCTGGAAAGCACAAGGCCACACCCTCGACCAGCTAGCCTTCCGCGCCCAATCCGGCGTCATCGGCTCCTGGATCGGTTTCGTTTTTAACGTGCTCGTGCTCATTGCACAATTCTGGACTGGCTTCTCCCCTGTAGTTCCTCAAGGTGGACATGCCATCACCGGCGCTAAAGCCCTGACAGAAAACTTTTTCGAAGCATACTTAGCAGCGCCAATTGTTTTGCTGCTTTATATACTATACAAGATTATATATAAGACAAAGGTGGTGCGATGCAGAGATATGGATCTGCAGACGGGGATTCGGCAGTTGAATCTGGCTGAGTTGGTCGCTGAAGAAGAGCTCGAGAGAGCGGTATGGCCGAAGTGGAAGAAGGCTTATAAGTTTTTCTGTTGAGTTCTGAACAAGCAAAAGAACACGAGAAAAGCCGACTTATATATCTGTTGAGTATTGAACAAACAGAAGGAAGGAAGAAAGTCTATTAGGTTTTCTGCTGAGTTGCTGATCCAGGCAAGAAGGCCGCAGAGGCGGCAACGTCACCAGGGTTTTACGAAAGCCAATTCATACCAACCGATTTGAGTAAATAATATGCCTACCGGTTGTTGTTTATTGACTTCTGTCAACGGACCCTGGTGAGTGGTGGCGGTGTTTTGATTGCCTGGTTTTTGCCTACATGTTGGAGGATGGAGTCAGGGAGGTAACTAGGCGCTTCTTATATACCTCAGTATGAGAAGTAATAGGCGTGAAACAGGGTCTGGGGTCGGCTTGGAACAAGTTTTCCATTCTGGGTGTTCAACGGAGTTTGGAGGAGCAGCAGGAAGTCTTACCCTGTCCACTTGCTTTTGACTCGGCGTTCGGAGCAAACACAAGTAATGGGGGCGTTTTAGACTTTGGTTTCTTATAACTATATTTCGTGTCTATATTTTTTGATGTTCTTGGCTCGATAGGATAGATCTACCTAGGCGGAATCGGCTTTTGCACTTTGGAAACGCTTTGCTGTCGACTGAAAAGCTGCGATTTGATCGACGCGATATCGAGCCACCTTCTGCACCTTCTAATCCACCGCTCGCCGTCTGCTTTCCCATCCCCACCCCTTCCATCCCTTCCCACCTCCCATTCCTCCTCCCCTACTCCCCCTCCACTGACACCCCCCTTTATCAACCTCACCCCCCCCATCCCCAATAAATCCTCCACCCACCTCCATTCCCCATCCCCCCCACAACCCAATTTCCCTCACACAGAACCACTACGACTACCCAGCAACTACAACGCCACGCACCTGAAACCTGCGGATTATGGGTATCAGAAAGGCAAGGAGTTCGTATGAGGAGGAGGAGGAGCCAAGGGCAATAGATGGTGAGGTGCAAGGCATGAGATTAAGAGAATTAGAAAACGCGGTGGGGAAAGAAGAAAAGGGCACGAGTACCCCCCTTGTCCCAAAGCAAACAAATATGGAAATTTCTCACAAGGCTGGCTCTCAAGGGGGGGGGAATAAGCTTCTCAACCCTTTCCGTGAAAGATAACCTACTATCCCCAAAGCCGCCTAAACTTTCCAAAAACCCCGGGGAACTCAGCTTCGACGCTCCGTGCAAACGCCGTTTTGACGCGTTCGGGTAGGGGGGGGGATGGGGTTTTTTGGTGGGTGGGTTGGCGAGTGGGAAAGGGGTGGTAAGGTGAAGGGGAGAGTGGAAGGAGTTAGGTCGAGGGGACGTATCGAGGAGGCGGATGAAGGGGGAAAAAGGGGGGGTGGTGGAGCTCCAAAGAGGCATGTGGTTGACAAGGAGGCTTTTGTAAGGAAGAATATGTGCAATATCTGGGAACGAGTATCTACAAAGGATTGATGACGCTCCTGACCTTACGTTCGCTTCAGATATAACGTTGCATGGTTAGACTCTATGCAAGCGCCGCCAATATGAGCTTTTTATAGCCTTCGACCGCAGCAAAGAGGTCATCCTCGACGAGGTGCTCATGGTCAGAATGTGCGACTAGGATGTTTCCGGGCCCGTAGAGATATTTTTTATAGTCTCCATAGAGATTGGGAATATCCGTGCCGTAGTTTACAACGATGGTGTCGAAACCTAGAAGATGTAATCGTAAGTTGCCACAGACTGTTGGAGATTTGGAATAATGATTGAAGGATTTCGAACCTTCAACATCCGTATCGATGTCCACAGGCCCATACCCCTTTGACAAGAAGTTGAGTTCAAGTCTCGCATCGACTTTCGTTATGGTATCAACGACTATATCCTTTATCTTTTCGGCGCTGCCGTCAGCGATACGTATCTGAATCTGAGCTTTTGCAGTCTCGGCAATGACGTTCCCCGCCACACCGCCCTCCATCTTGCCAATATTCAGCGTAGTGCTTCCATATTTCTTCGAGCTCGGCAACTCCAATCTATCCAAAGCCACCAACGCTGGAATCAGCATCGAGTTGGCATTCTCTCCAAGCCATGGATATCCACTATGCCCAGCTTTACCTGTGGCTTTGATATTGAACCCAAGACTTCCCTTGTGGCCTGACGCGAGCTTCAATTCCGTGGGCTCCCCAAAGATCACCGTTTCCCAGCTCAAGCCAAGGTCATTGGCTTTCCTCATGCCATCTCCACCAATCTCTTCTCCGACAACAAACAGTAGAGCTACGTCTCTTCCGGCTATTTCACCGGCAGCGAGAAGCTCTTCCACAGCCTGGATCTGCGTAGCTACGCATCCCTTCGCATCTACGCTTCCTCGTCCCCATATTTGGTCATGTTCGCGGTTCTCGTAAGGCCAGTACGGAGGGACGGTATCGATGTGGCTCGAGAGCAGGACTCGAGCGCTGTGCTTGTCGCCTGAATAGGCCAAGAGGTTGAATCTTGAGCTTTCGGCATCTGCAGCCAATGGATCAACATGCTGTCTTTCGACAGTAAAGTTGTGGGCAGTGAGGTAGGAATGGAGGTATTCTCCAACTTTGTACTCATTGCCTGAAATCGACTCAATTTCGACCAGTGCGCGGTGGAGCGAAAGCAATCGACTCCAGTCAATTGGGTGGAGGTTCAATGGATGTTGGGCGTGGGGTAGTTCTTGGGCATGGCCAGAGATAGGCCATGGGAAGGTAACTATGGCTAGGATACAGCAATAATAGTGCGCCAATCGGACTGACAGCATCTTTCAACCGCAATCCTGCATTAGAGAGTACAGCTTTACGACGTGAAAACCTGGAGTAGTAAGTAGCGTAGTATCACCGAGAGCGACATTGACCTCCAGCATGAAGTCATGGCGGCGACGACCCCCAAACATCAATATCTACTCGTAGGTGCAGCACCCTGCTGCACCCTATCCCCGACCTCCGACTTTATTCCCACCCACGCCACCGTCCCACGGGTCTCCGTTGCCGAGACTTAGGCATCTAACTGTTTGTGGACGTAGCTCCAACCTCCCCATTGCCTGCTTGCCCGCTGTGCCTGTGCATTCGTTGCACCGAGATTGGCCGCCATAAAGAATAAGGTACTCGGAGTCGTACGCATACCGTATGAAAAAATCCCTGAGAAGCCATCAAGCTATCCAGCTTTACCTTACTACTTGCTACTATCTACCTTCTACTTCTCCTTTTCCTTCAGTATCCTCATTGGTTCTCCCATCTTTCCATTCGCTTATACGTGTTGTTTTTCGTCATTGGGAGATCGGAGAGATTCGTCCCCCTGTCGATCTCGAATACTTTCTCAGTAGTTTGTTGACCTGCGGAGCTATTTTTGTACTTAGGAAAGCCTTCACTCCAAGTCAAACGATTGAGAGGAAGCATCACAGAAAGCCGACACCTCATTTCGACGACACCATAACGCATATAACAACTACAACACTCGTTTCAGACTGCCGCGCACAGCATTGTCGATCGATCCTTGCAGCTGTCTGACCTTCTCTGGCCAGAAAGCAACAACGCAAGCCACCGTCCCCCGACCCCCCGTACCACCAGCAACCGAAATAAGGTTTCAAGCATCCAGTCAATCTCCTATCCCAGAGAAACATACGGGAACACGTTCTCGCAGCACCCACCGAAAGCCAACAACACAAGCCTGCGTTGCCGTTCGGCTGTGTGCATTCTGCACTGTGCCGCCTCGCCGATGTTGCGATAGAACTCGTGGGCAACAACAAGGCCAGAATCACGGAGACCCAGCGTTGAGAGACCTACACTTTATTCATACTGTACAAACCAATTCACCATTGGAGCACATTCGAACAGCCGTCAGTCCGTCGTTGGTGACTTTATCTCAGCCTCACAGGTCACTCTAAATTGACTCTTCGCTCGCGCAGTCGGACGGGATATATACACGTCGGAGGTCCAGAGGTCTAGGAGGGTGGGAGCTTTGCCTGAATGCCTATTAAATTACCCAAAGGCTTTCCACGCAGGAAAGCCTCCGGAAATGCGCTCGAAGAACTCCCAAATCCTCCTGAACCATCATTCCGCGTCTTCGAACGGCCAGGCAGCAAATCTTTCGACGGTGGGGAGACCTTGAAGCGTATGAGCCTAGGACGACCACTGAGCGCAGGTCATTCATTAGAAAACAACCTGTTCGTTGATAGGACGGCTGATTCTAATCCTCATAATCGGTATGTCTCGGTAAATTGCTTCCCTGCAGAAGGTGCTAAAACGCCTTAGTGGTAGTGGAGGTACGAATAATTCATCTTCAAGCGGAGGACAGAATGATAATTCGTCAGCCTCGGCCCGATTCAGCTCCTCATCAACCCTACCTTCCTCAACAGACGCTCCCTTTGATGACAAACCTCTACCAAACCCTAGGGGCTTACATGATATATCAATCCCTCCCGTTCCCGAATCAAATCAGACGTGGCGAAACAAGGGTAGAGCGTTCTCATTCGGCAGAAGGAAAGCCGAATCAGCATCTATGCCTGCACCCGTATCTCAACCTGACATGGTTCTAGCGAGCTCTCAGGAATACCGGCATGTCGGTCGTGAACGGGCTTTGACAGAGAGCAGCTATGCCAGTGGGAGTACAGCAACGCCTCCGAAAATACTAGATGGAGATCTAGACTTTGGTGAATCGGATCTTGATGGTTTTGGGAGTATGTTCGAAAGCATTGGTAAGAGGAAGAGCCAAATACTAGAGAGCAAGAGCATGGGCTTACCGAACACGGAGTCTCCTGTAAGTTCAGATATGGAAGGTGCACCTGGTGCTTACTGACTAGTATTAGGAGGCTATGTCCCCAGCATCCAGGAACCTCACCAAGACATATTTTGGAGAACGATCAATGGATAGCCCTCGGCCGCTCAAGATTGATCGGTCCCGGCAAGTGGAATCTTCACCGTATTCTTGGGGAAGTCATGATTCACAAGATGGCTTGATGTCATCGACAAGTCCAACAGCGGCGGGTTACAATGCAAGATATGATGAAAGCCCTCCAGTGCCCCGGCATGGTCCACCACAGACACCTTCGAGAAAACCCGTACCAGATTCGACGAGTCCTTCCGGTCGAACAAGACAGCAACGTCCTCCGTCTATAAACGGATTGGGTCTCCGAAGAAGCAGCGCATATATGTCACGTAGAGATTCGGCTCCTTACAAAGATGAAGACGCCAGGCTCGTCATGGACTCTATCAGTGCGAGTCGAAGACTAAATCGTTCATCTACAGAGCAGAGCTCCCTCATGGAGGATAGGGGTGAAGCTGAATACGCCCAGTACGGCAAAAATAGGCCAGCCCCTCCCGCAGCAATGTTCGACAGTAGAGATTCGGACTTTCAAAGCCCAGATTGGAGGATCGGATCCACAGAGACAACACCTCGGGCTAAAAAGCTTGAGATGGTTCAGCCAGAAGAGCAGGGATTGTTTGACGATTTTCAGCCAACGTCTGCAAGGGCGGCTGCGCCTCGCCGAGATGACCAACAGCTGAACAAGCAAGCTCCTCAAAAGAAAGTCATGACTCCCGCACAATTTGAGCGATACCGCCGAGAACAGGAGATGACACGCACAAAGAGCGACGCGTCAAGAAGCCAGGTGTCGGATGAGGACAGCGACAACTACGACGACGATGACGAGACGGAACACAATAAGCAACTTGCAAAGCAGAGGCGGAAGCAAGAGGCGCATCTTGCAGTGTATCGGCAACAAATGATGAAGATGACTGGAGAGCAGCCTTCAGACCTACCGAATATTGGCACACGGCCGGGGATGGAAAGGGCAAGCATGAGCACGCCCAATCTTGCCGAACGGGTTGGTACACCTACATTTAACGTCGAAAAGGCTCCTGGAGGAAAGGCTAGCGATGATGAAGATGAAGATATACCCTTGGGTATCCTCGCAGCACATGGTTTTCCTGCTAAGAATAGACCACCAACGGCGGGTACTTTGGGCTCAGGTCCTATCAAATACACTAGTGAATCATATCCGCCGCCACCCTTGTCTTCTGCCGGTACATCTGCAGCTGGGAGGCCACCGGGTCTACCCCCGTTCGCAAGGAATCTGCCTCCTGATCCATACTTTGGCGCAGGTCTGGTTAATCCAACGAACCGCGAAGCTCCACGCAACGGTGGAGGATCGGTATATGGAGCCTCCTCACCGAGTGTACATCCCGGAGGGCTTGTTGGGGTCATTGCTGGTGAGGAACGCGCAAAAGCCATACGAAGAGGAAGCCCCAACGCTCATGCTGGCTGGGGTGTTCCCCTTCCCCAAGGCATGCCTCAAATGCCAGGTATGATGTCTCCGGGTGACGAAGCTCAGGTTCAGATGTCACAGCAAATGTCACAGATGATGCAAATGCAGATGCAATGGATGCAGCAGATGCAACAGATGATGGCTGGGGGCGTGCAAGGCCAACCACCTGGCCAACCGCCGCCGCAGCTCATGCTCCCACAACAGCAGCAGATGATGAGCAATGGGTTCCTAAGTCCACCCGGCCAACTACCGAGGCCGGTGTCCCACTCTGCGCCCGCCTCTCCAGGCGTAGTCCAGGCACAACAACGAGCAATGAGCATGATGCCCTCAATGTCGCAGTGGCCAGGCCATATGCAGAGGGCATCGGCGGCACCAAGCATGATTGGCGGGCAAGGGTATGCTCCTTCCATGGCACCATCCGAAAGAAGTAATGTCGGTATGCCGACTCGATACAGGCCTGTCTCGATCGCGCCCATTGACGAGCAACCGAGACCGAGCTCAAGGACGTCGACCATGCTGCAACCGCCAGATAATTACAGAAAAAGCAGCGCGTCGTCGAATCTCAGAGTTGTTCAACAGCCTAAGAAAGCATCGAGTGACGACGATGACGACGAAGGGTGGGAAGAGATGAAAAAGAAGCGGGAGAATAAGAAGAGTACGTGGAAGTTGAAGAGAAAGGATAACCAGGGCTTGCAAGAGTTGTATTATCCTGGCACATAAAATAGCAGGGTTTGGAAAATAGGGCAAAAAGATTATCGGATGGGTTATTTCTGCATTGTGCATAACTCCTCGCATCAGGGGAAGGGCGTAAATACTTCTTTTTGAATACTTTGGGGGTTTCTCTCTCTCTCCGTCGGGGAACCGTCAACCTTGGAGATAGGAGCGAAGAGAGTGGTGGTAATTGTGTATAGGGAATTTGATGGCGAGGTTGGCGATGGGTTGGGAAGTTATGGGGCAAGTCTTTGCCATGGAAGTAGCGGAAGACAAGGTAGCCTCTCGATATCACTAATACGAGCGCGAGAGGTTTCTTTGCATAGGAAGACGGTCTTTTCGCTCGTTCGTTGTATGTGAATGTTTGCGCTTTGTGCTGAACCTCGTCCATGTCATAATCTCACCTCCACCCCCCTTATATACAGTACAGTACGCTATCCCCATACCTTCAATCCAATTCCAATTCCAAATCCAACCATCCCAACTTCCCGCATCATAGATTTCCCATTTGTCAAGAAACCGGATCTGTTTGCTGGGTCTGGTATGTGTGTGCGTGCGCGCGTAGATGGGGGGGATAATGGGCAGGGAGGGAGGTTTTTTTTCTTTCTTCCGGCTTGTCTTTTATTTTCCCCGGGGAGGTTTGCGGTTTTACATACTGTAGATAGAGTATGGGGGATTTTTTTTGTTTTTTCTTTTTTTTCCTTTTTCCAACATTTTATCTTCGACAACTTTTAAGCGAAGGATGAGCTTAGGGCGGGGTACGGATATACTTCCTCTTCATTTTCCTAATTCATTCCCCCGCCCCCTTTCTCTCATATCTCAACCTAAGTCATTCGACTCTTTGTCTCATTTCATTTTTTTTCTTTTTCTTTTTCGTTTTTTCTTTTTTGTTTCAGCTAGGGGTTGGGAATTTGAAATGGGTGGTTTGGTTTGGGATATGTGTGTGTTGGTTGGTTGGTGTTTTGCTTATTTATTTTTACTTTTGGATTGGAGGGGAGGTTTAGAGAGGGGTGGGTAGGTGGGTGGGGAATAGGTTGGGGTGATTGGGGGGTTGTTGGGAAGATGGTGACCTTGGGGGAGGGGAGCCCATGTGGCATATATGGGATATTCGAATTTTTGGTTCTTTAAAAGAAAAATCCAATAGCCAAAAGCAGGTTATCTAGATGCAAAGACGCCACCGCAATGCCTAGCCCTAGATGCGACTGAATAATAACAAACACCACAAGTAATGCACAACAAGCCTTCCAAATCAACCGGTATAAACAACACTATAATCCCCCTCCAAAAGCTTCCCGTCACTCCCCATCTGCGGCTGGCAAAAATTCATCGTCGACGACGACCCCCCACCGCAGTCCACCTTCGCCATCCAACACAGGTACGTCGGCGTAAACGTCACAAACGCATACGTGCCCGGCTGCTGGCCCAGCGTATTCGTCACGGTGATGGTCGTGGCATTCGTGATGCTCGTGCTCGTGCTCTTGGAAATCGACTGCGCCCACGAGTACTCGGCCGTGACGGTGACGTCGGCTTCGGCGATGAAGTCGACGCCGGTTTTGATGGCGATGCTGCCGCCGACGGTGTTGGTGATGGTTTGGTCCTGCGAGGTGCTGAAGGAGGTGGACACGGTAAGGCCGTGGGTGATGGAGAAGAAGCAAGGGGCCGTGTCGCAGCGCTGCGGGTCGGCGACCATGGTTTGCTGACCGGCTTGGGGGAAGGAGGTGCCGTCGACGGTGGCTTTGCAGTTGCTCGTGTCGAAGGCGTCGCGTGCTTTTAGGGCTTTGTAGGTGGCGGCTTTGCCGGTTAGGGAGGTGCTGGATCGTCGGGGGATCTGGGGAATTGTTAGGTGGATGTGATGGTTGGGTTGGCAAGAAGATGCTTACGATGGAATCGCTGATGGCAGCCGATGCCTTTGAGAATAGCGACAGGCTAGTGTCCTCTCTTTTCAAGAGTGCTGCATTGCCGACGCTCAACGGTGCGCAATCACCAGTCCCGCAGCAAAAGGTAGAGATGAGATCAACCCCTTGAGGAACAGACGAGTAATAGCAACCCGCTTTTGCGGCGACGAGGACCACATTTCCCGGTGGAGCCGGGAACGACATTGAGCCATACATTGTTTGGCCGTACGGCTGCATAATGGCGACACGACAACCGGGTCCTGGCTGAGCAATCTTCCAGTACACGGTATATCCTCCACCGGTTTTCGACTCTGCTCCAGGGAACGTTGGAGCGCTGTAGCGGGATACCGAAGGCCATCCAGCAGCATTGTCCCAAATCGATACGGGTTCGCTGTTGCCATCAAGTTTGTAGTCAGTTACGGGCTGAGTACATTGTCCGTCTTTGTACGGTATAATTGCTTGTGCTTGCACACTGCATGCGGAGAGGAAGAGCGCGACCGCGACCTGGAGAGTATCTGCGAAGTGCATCTTGGGTGGTAGGAAGTGAGAATTGAAAGACTAGTATAATGTCACTGAGAACGTGATACTTAAGAGAGTGTCAGGACTGGACTGGAAATAATAATGGAAACAATGGGAGACCGAGGACCTCGAGCTCTTTATAGACCCAGAGAGGAGCTTTTGACGTATAATGCAGAGCCTCAACCCGGACTAATCTCCATGGTCTCCATAGCCCAAGGAGAACTCCGTAAGATGGACATTGTTCTAAACAGTTGTCCCAGCTAGAACACCTGGCTATGAGGCCAAATGTTTTTGATGACCATAGCCTCCACCAACACTCTGAAACGAGGTACAGTCAGCTTCGCTGCAGTTCTCAGCTCAGGCTGCCAGATCCAATCCTCTTGAAGATGTTCAACCCGGATAGCCCGAATGTGCAGATGTTGGTTTTAGATTTGTCCGCAGCAAGAAGAAATGAAATATCCGCCTTATGCTGGTCTTTCCAACCCGCAATCTCGCGATGACATGGGAATTGGTTCGAAGCCTGGCGCTTACAAATATCTCTTCTGTTGCCAATATCGAGACGAATTCGGAGAGAAGTGGCCAGTCAGCTGGGTACGAGTAACGTGGACAGTGATGCAGAAGTGAATCGGCAGATGGAACATATCATCATTGAATCCTGAGATGTCTTTGCTCACAGCCTTTGCTGCCCGCAGTCCATCAAATCTTATCATCCCTCAGAAGACCCCCGGACAGAAACATCAAGACTTCGCATCAACCAACTGGCGATTTGTTTCACGTACATTAAAGCTGGAGGCCTAACGGCCCTTTCCGCTGCGGGCCGGAGATTAAGGGGCCGGAGATTAAGGTACCTTAGGTGCTTAAGGTAGGTAGGTACATAGGTACCTAGGTACCTACTGTTAGTCGTGGTAGTGATTTCGGGTTAAGGTACATGTACAGGGTGTTTGCACTGCGGGTCGAACATTGCATTAGCCCAGCCACATTCACAAGGACCCCCCAGTACCAATCTTCACCAATCATAAGGCCATCGATGAAGCTGAATAAGCTTTCATATTAGGCAATAACTAACGTTTGATGCAGATTAGCTGAAAGGCCTGGATCTATCAAATGACCTCTCAAATGACCTTCGAAATCATCTTTCTCCACCAATCCTACTTTCCATCAAAACCTACTTCCTACCTCGTCGGCGACCTTTACATAGACACGCCTCCAACAACTGACGATGCTTATTCTCGCTGTCGCTGCGCTCAACGATGAAGATTAAAGAAGCTCTCGGCCTGAAATGACTATCTCGACACTGTCGTGGGTTGCATGCGCATCCCCAAGCAGGTTAGTTGGTCAAGGGCAGAGGCCGAGATCAGGTGACGATGAGAGAGTCGAGGGGGGCCTCGACTACATATAGGTTCTCTTCGGCAGATAGATAGGACGCACACGCATTGTTACGATCCTAGCTACGCACCTATGTTGGTAGCTATGTTGGTAGCTATGTTGATGACTATGTTGATGGCTATGTTCCTGGCTATCGCCGGCCGCTCGTCACTAGGCTATCGGATTGTTCCGGAGCCAACCCTATTCAGGGTTAGCTTATGTTTCCCTGAGCCATATAGATAGCCGGCCCTTCCCTCCTAGATACTTTCCTTCCTTAGCATTTATATACTCGTTACATTACACCCATATGACTCGCTCTATGCTGGCCCCTAACACGCATCTACAGTATCATTCTACTAGTACGATCATTGCACGTGCTCGTTGTTTGCTCATGAAAGGTGTTTAATAGGGAACCATGAAGGGTGTTTGATAGAGAGTCATGGAGGGAATCATAAAGAGAGCCATAAAGGGTGTTCGATAGAGAATCATGAAGAGTGCTTCTATTGATCTAGTCAGCATGTGCTATGAAACATATTGCTTCGAATTCGCCTGATTAGGCCTAGTTTTATATGATATCCTTGTACGCTAAGTAAATTGATATCCTTGCGTACCTACTGTTTCCGGTTACCGTTGGTGTAAAACTAATGCAATGTTCGACCCGCAGTGCAAACACCCTGTACAGGTCCTTCCTGCAGCGGGCTGGACATTGCTTAAGCGTTGCCGGGATTGTTCAGGTATATTCCGTACATAGCTGGTTTACGCTCTCATATGTACAAATAATCCTTGTTAAGAGGCTTTTTGCTAATAGGACCTGTATGTACTCGCGGCCTCACAATCAAGCAGGGGGGCCATAGCTTCAGGCATATCAAATCTCGCTTAACCGTACAGTAGCTGATTATGGCCCCCTCGGCCCGTCGGTGGGAGGAACGGAAGAACGTGCTTGAGTTATTGTGTTGACTTTGGTATCACGACAGTCTAGAATTAGGCTTCGATAAAACGTAGAATGCTGTGCCTACCGCCAGAGTTGGTTCCTTCGAAGCTGCTCTGCAGAATGTTATCCTTATTACTGCGTGCTGAGACACGACTGCCGTGGAAAGTGCTGCAGCAAGATGCCGGGTCACCAAAGGTCATCAGGGTCAACAAAACTTTAGGACTGCAACATGTCTAAGTGTTTATATAGAATTCTTGTGCTTGCCGCTGGTATCAAAAGCAATAGTTACAAATACCCCGCCAGCCCTTGCACCTGTGCGTGTATAAGAGGTCTTGGGCTGTGACAGCATGCAGACCACCACGCCCTATGCATGAGGGTATCTTTCATAATTTTATAGAAGCGGGGAAAAAGAAACTCCTGGTCAATGCTTAGGTGGTCGTGAACGGGCATCTTGATCGACTATTCGTCCGGCGTAGGCAAGGACCGATAGGGGATCCGAGTGGGACATAGGAAAAGACTCGGGGCCGTAGTCGTCGTTATGAAGGGGTGGTCGTGAATATCTCTCCGGTGGGGTAGTATGGGTTTTTGGCAATCTCTCGCCAGGCGTTTGGTGCGCATTGTGGAAGCGTTCCGCAGAGAAGATGGACCCGTTCTGGAGCACGGGCGGATGCTGAACCTGTTGAGCCTCCGGAAGGTTTCGCAGAGGGCTCCGAAGATCCTGGCCCGAACTGGGCGAGATTCCAGTGAGCGCCAAATTCTGGAGTGACTTCCTCTCGCGGGGGATATCTTCAGCAACACATTCACTATTAGCGAGAGGATCGCGGGGCGGCGGTCGGTCGTTTTGGAAAGAGATGTTATGTGGTAACGGGAGTTGAAGAGATTCAAGGGTACCTGATGAGGACGAGCCGAACGGGGAGTGTGAAGGATAACCATGTGTCGAAGCAAATTGGCTGCTGTGGGACGTGCAATGTATTTGAGCACCAGATTCTGCATTTGCGATAGGCTTGAGCCCCACAGTCGAAAGCGATGGTAGCGACCGTTGGGATTTTGGATCATCTACCGAACCGTAGATGGAAGAAGGGGCAGTATCCTCGCTTGAGAGGTTGGAAGACCTTGAGGACTGATTCGACGAGATAGTATCGTGTTGAAATAACGACGCAGGCACGATGCGGTTGGAGCGCCGCATACTCTCAAGCGGGCTATTTTGACCTCTTGTCATTGTCAGATCGGTAGATATTGATGCACTCGTGGTTGTTCCTCGACTGTTTCTAGAGTCGAGAGGCATAATACGAGGGAGATGCAGGCCTTCTGAAGTTGCTGCGCCTTGATCTATGATTTCCGTATGAGGCTGGAATCGAGGACTAGTTTGGAAGTTTTCTTTGTAACTTGCAGACGACGAGGACGGTGAATGTGATGCGGGAGTCGACGCTCCGAGCAAAGAGCTAATTCCCCCGAGCATCGCGGTAGGCGCCGCAATTGCAAGATCGCGCGGTGATGGGTGTCCACTTTGCGTCGAGCGTGTTCCGATTGAGGCCACGGAGCCAACCCGATGGCGCCCCCTGACAGTGTTGCTGGAGAAAGAGCTTACAAGGTCGTACTGGCTTCCCGCACTCTCACTGCTGGCACTGACTTGTTTCTCAAGCTTTGGTCGTTTGCCATCTAAAAGATGTTAGTTGAATTCAAACAAGGAAGCTGCCAGCAATTCCACCCCACTTCGGTTTCTCGTACCTGCATTAGAAGCGTTTTTGAGTTTGAATTCGGCCAGATATTCTGTATATTCTCGATACTGATCTGTCTTCTTGTACTTTATTAGTTCGGTGTGATACTTTTCCTTGGCAGCCGAAGCTTGCGTCTCATAGGGCTCTTTGCGTTCGGGAGACAGAATCTGCCAACTTTCTCCGACAAGCTTTGCAATTTCTGTGAAGGATAAATTACGTGGCTTTAATTCTTCGCGGATTTCTACAGAGCGATTAATGTATGTTATCGGGACGCAATCATTACGAGACCTACTATTTGAAAAGATGACATACGCCGATGGTGGTCTGTCGGGTGCATTCTCATCAGCCTGTAGAGCAAATGACAATCAGCTTCGCTATGCAATTTGAAGCTCTTCGCACCACGCCGTCGACTCACCTTAGGATGACGCCTATACTTCCTTTTTCCGCTGGCACCATTAAGCGATTTGCCTTCGGCTGTGTTATCGTGTGGATTGCCTTCTGCGCCCCTATATCGACCATCCTCGAGGGGCGACGCTCTTACGGGGGGTCTCAGATCTTTCTCGACGTTGACACCCCGTGCGTTCGCTATTTCACGTTGCAATTTCTGGAATAAGTTAGCATGATCCCAAACGCAAGATGGCGCCGACAAACGAAACCGACTGACCCTTCGATGACCAAGCTTCACTCCAAGCGCGTCGCTAATATATATCAGTTCGGACTGAAGAATTGGCAGGAGAATTCTTCAAGTCCTACAGGTCCGACTCCATGATATCTAACACGGTCTCCCAGGTCTCGAATCCTTCGTCGATAAAGCCATCGATATATTGCGCCAGGCCTAGCCGAGACAATATAGGACCCGAAGCCGTCATCCAGACTGCGAAGAGCTGGAGTATCTGAATACTCCGACGAACGTCCAATCCCCTCCTCCGTCAGTCTCACACGCCAAGGTCTCTATCAAGGCTATTGATATAGTCCCCGAGTTTCCCATAAGATGCAGTATAGGGATTATCGTTAGCGGACGTGCTGCGTCTTTTGATAGGTACTTTGATGAATGTAGTGTCGTTGCCCTTGCTCTTGACCAGCTTTGGTTTAACAGTCGAGTAGATGAGGCCTAAACCCACTTGTGGACCACCTGAAGGTCGAGATCGTTCGTCGGAAGGGTTGATGAGAACTTGGATGTTCCAACCAAATGGTGTGTGATGCAGTCCGGCCCCAACCCCCCCAGCTTTGGGTCCAGGTAGATGTGATGCTATGCTATAAACCCGAACTATTAGCGAACGATATTCTGTCAAAAGCGAACGGTCAGTATGGCATAGTCCACGGGGGTGCTGCAAACCTCCAGAAATACGCTTTCCCCCTCTGAAGCGCGGTACAGATCGTACTGGGCTAGAAGATGCTCGCGATCCTAAATGTAGTGCAATAGTTGATGCAGAGGGCAGTGCAGCTGTGGCCTGTGGGCGTGGTGCGCTCGTAGAACCGAGATGCTGGATGGGCAAGTGTGGTTGGCTTCTGATAACTCAGTAATGGTGGGTGTTTGCACTTTCGAGTATTGGGACATGACTAGATCCGCCAACGAACCAATTGTTTGAAGGGGGGAAAAGGGGAAGGGATGAGAACTTGGGGGGGGGTTGTGAGTGAGAGGAAGCTGGTGATGGTGGGAGTAATATAAGGCAGATTGGTGATATGATAGTTCGATGCACACAAGGGCTGGACAGTCGGAAAGATCTAGCGAAGCATTGCTGAAATGCCATGCACAAACAGCATACTGAGTGGGAAGGGAAAGCGAGGATTGCTGTGTGCCTCAGAGCAGACGATAGGTAGCCGTGGTGTAGGCTGTCTCCATCGACATCGGCGATGGTCCATCGAAGATCTGTGGGATCCGTATTATTGGTATTATTTGAGGCGAATAGTGAAAAATTACATTCATCGGAGATCTCGATCGAGACCAGGGGAGTTTTGTGGTTGGCTGCGGGCATCCATCCACGTTTGTCCCGTCACCCGTGGGCGGCTTAGATACACAAGGTATATAAGACTGCAGTCTTATACTGTTACAATACAGTATACAGAGGCTATTGAATCTAGCTCAGGTTCAATAGAAAGTAATATGAGCAGATTTTCCACCTATTCTTCGATGACTAACCAACGTTCGGACCGAGATCTATGTATAGTTGGGTTTTAAAACCTCATTCTTGTATTCCGTACCTTACGCCCAACAGCCCCCTAAAGTAATACAAGGTATCTTATGGCTAAGTTGGAACGCAGATGACCAGTTGGAAGCATCTCTTAAGATATACGCCGATACCTTCATGGGTTTCTTTTTCGCCGCATCTTATATGAATGATCCATGCACTAGTAATTCCAGGGCACTTGGGAAAGACTACTGTATTCCGTAGGTAGAACTCAACCAGGGTCCAGGAGGGGGGGCAATCTGAACAAATGACGATCTACCAAAGATCCAATTCCTAATTCCACGATGCTCAACTTAAACCTCGATTTCCTGTCCCCACCCATAGTCGGCGATCTCTAACCCATAGGTAACGTCACTGAACATATTGATTTCGAAAATACTGTGTTAACATTGTATGAAACGACGATTGGGCGGTGCATCATTCAAAGTTGCCCATTTGCAGACAGTTTTCACCGATGCCATACCTGCAACGTCGATGCGTCTTTCACCTTCATTTACCTTTACCATCTTTTTCTCTTCTTCGTGGACTTCTAGAATCCCTCGCCAAGTGCCCTACAACCATTTCCTATTTTACCTACCTTACTCATACCGCATCTTCAACGACATACTTTAGGTACGGCATAGCTTACTCCGGATCAAACATGCGTTAGACCGTCACCAGCTCGTCCTACCCAATGTGGTGGTGCGATGGGATCACCAGCGATGATGGCCGGTCTCAAGTGCTACACCTCATGAGATTGCTTTCTGTAATCTGCCACATATACATACACAAATGGTGTAATCACCGCCGACGAGACGGTTTGCCCTGATTCTGAAGGCTTTGTCTCCCTTGCGTCTTTGTCTACTTACTAGATCGTTCTTATCGGTGAATGGGTAGGCCACACCGACAAGAGCAAGCAAGCAGGCACGTGGCAGGGATGGACCTTCTGGACCCTGAAAAGCTAGACAAAAGACGCCGAGAACTGCCGAGGATGCGGGGCTAAACATTATGTAATCAAGATTCACCAACGAACCCGACAGACAGGAACTAACTAGAGTACCTACTTGTACCTTATGAACCAACAATGCCCTTTTTGGCATACCATACCTTACTCCGTACGTCTCACTGTCTCACTGGTCACAAGTCACGTGTGTTCCGTGCGAGTACCTAAGGCAAGGTACGGAATACCTCATCGTCTTTTCCCGGAACAGAAGCAGAAGCAGTTACCCCACCTCTATCTTGGCGATAGGGCTAGCCGCCAAACTGAACAATACGGTACATAGCATGCTTCGTCCATTATTCTCCTTTTTGCCCCAGTCTACGCAATTACCCTGTTCCTGTTCCTGCTTCTTCCCTTCCATTAGCCTCATTCCTGTGCCTTAGTAAGCTACCTACTTGACCCATCGCCATGGCGCCAGAACGACCAAAACCCCCCGCCGCGGATCCGGAACTCGCCCAGGTGAGTGAAGCTCAAACCCCCCTATCCAGGCTGCTGCTTACGTGTTCCATCCTCGTGCTCTGAACGCTAACCAACTTCTGTACCCGTGTGATCAGGCGTTTCACGAGCTCGCAAAGTACGTCTACCGCACATTGCTTCGATGCATCTGCCCGATAATTCCATCCTTGTGCCACCACAGCTGTGGCCCCCCGCTGCCATTCCACCCTATCTCACACCTCCACTCCGCTCCTCAACCATCTTCTTCCCCTGAACGTTTTTCTTCGTACCTTTCCCATCAGGAGCTTGGTTAGAAGCCGACCCATGGACCCTCCATCACCTGACTTCACCTCTCCTTACCCACTCACTGCTCACCACGCACCGCAACCCTACCCTCTTCTCTCTCTCCCTTTCCCTTCACCCACAACCCCACCTAACCTCCCTGGCAGAGGCGAATCCACCGCCGCAGCAATGGAAACCCACCTCACCTCCCTCGAGCGCAAAATCGACGACCTCCTCGCCAGCGTCGACGTCCAGGATCCCGCGCCCTTGTTGACAAACACCGGGAAAGCGGAGGAGGAAGTCCAGGTCAAAATGGGGGATGGAGAGGGCTTGATACGGGCGGGGAAGGAGGAGGAGGGGTGACGGGATGATCAGTGGTGGGGGCGTAAAGGGCGTGGATGTGTTTTTTATGATGGTACGGAATGGAACGGGGGAATGGGAAGGATAGACGGGAGTCTTCCGAGGCCAGGCGAATGGAAGAGATGGGGACTTGGGTTTAGACGACGGGTTTTTTGGTTTTTCTACATTGTCATTTCTACTATCCGCCATGAAGTCCTGGGGTGACGGGTGTCTACATGCCCACTCTCATCATATCCACTACCCATGTGGATAAAACGCATCCTCAACATTATTTCCCATAAGCCATGGAACAGGAAATCACCATCCCCCAAAATTAAAATAACCTACCTATACCCCCAAAACCCCACCGGGCCCTCCCTACAAAAACCCTAGAATAGAAATCAACCCCTCCATCAAACCACCCAAGAACCCCCATGCGTGGTATCCCTCTCTCTCTCTGTCTGCCCCCCTTCGGTTGCTTGATTAGAAAATTGGAAAACCACATTACCACATGCATGCCGAACTAGCGAGTATCCAGAGCCGGCTCTAGCCTGCCAAAACGCCTCGAAAAACCATGTCTTTACGGCAATTGCCTGGTACATCTTGGGGAAAAAAAACCCCAAAAAACCCACACCCTCCACTTCACTCCATGATAGTAATTCCATTAACCCCCCCTTCCACACCACCCTCGCCTCCGCAGTCAGGTCACCGAACAACCAGCCTCCCCCCCTGACTCCCCTTTTTCTGTAGCTTCCCCGGCTCCCTCTCCTTATCCGCTCCCATCGGGCTATTCCCACCCCCCTGGCTCCGAATTACCGGCAGCTCCCCCACCGTATCCCTCGCGCCCTTTTGCTCGACATACAATCTCGCATTCTCCGACAGCGGGAACGCGGGCATCGTAGCCGGGATCTGCGCGCCGTTCTGCACCAGCAGCTCCGCGACAGGGAAGGCGATGATTTTCGCCTGGCTAGGGCTGGGGGTGAGGGTTGTGGTGGCGGTGCTGCGCGGGGAGGGGGTGTTGGAGGAGGATGGGGAGGCAGGGTCGGCGGCGGCGAGAGCGAGGAAGACGGCGTGGGTGTTGCGGGAGCGGTCGGTGGCGTTTGGGTTTGCGCGGAGGGCGAGGGCGTAGAGGACGGCTTGGAGGTTGTTTTTCTTGATGGAGGCGAGGAGGGTTTCGTCGGCGGTGGGGTAGTGCGAGAGGGTGGGGGATAAGGGGGTGATGTAGGCGCGGTCGACGTATTTGGCGGTAATGAATTTGAGGCGTTGGTCGCGGGTTGCTTGTGGAGAGGGTTTGAGATAAAGGGAAGGGTCGAGCTTGGCTTCCCAGATCATATTACTGACGCGGTTGCCAATTTGGAGGAGCAGCTCGACGATGTCGGTGGTGAAGGAGTGGGTGTCGAGGGTTAGGGAGCGGACTTTGGAGATGTGGGTGCCGAGGGAGCGATGGATGCCGCTGCATTCGATGCAAAGGATTATGCCGAGGTTGATGGAGACCCATTCGGTTTTGATGCCAGAGCCGCAGTCGGCGCACCAACAGTTGCCTTGGTCGGTGTCGCGGACGATTTGGAGCAGTTTGGAGGGGTTACTTTGGAAGCTGCCGCTGTCGGTGCGGACATAGGTTGGGCGGGCTCCTACGGTGGTTCGTCTGTATACGTTGTTGGTGATAGAACCGGGGGTATGGGTGGGTGAGTGGTGATTGTGGTGATGGCCAGACAAGGAGGAGCTTTTGCCCGTCAGGACAGAGCCAATGTCTCTGTGCGTGGATTTGTCGCTAGACGTGGAGGGTGTAAAAGTTTGAGGTTGGCCTCGCCCCTCAACGGCGCTTTGTAAGGCGTTGTTGATGGCATTCATCCAATTGTGCAGATCATCTTCAGAGGGTGCTTGATATACACGCTTGTACTGGGGTGTGATGACCTCGAAACAGAACCTTCGATCGGCGTTCCGGGCTTCTCGAACTGATGCCATACGCAAATCGATAGGATCCATGTGCAGGTCAAGCTTTTGTTTCCAGTTACTATACTCTGACAGCTTCCCCTGATCGAGTACAATCCAGAACCTGAACTTGTCAGCTTATACCTAGAAAAAAAGGTCGATGACATACTTGTGCCACGCCTGCTTATTCAGACCCTTCATGTCAACATGAGAGTCTGGCCGGCTCAAGGCCCAGAGCAATCCTTCCTTTTTCTGTTGTACTTTGTCGGACATGCTGGGACCGTTGTGATCTTTTTCTTCAAGATCTCGAATGCCCTTGAACTTGTCAGGGCTAATTACTTGAATCCCACTAGTTGGTCGACTGTTGGGTGTAGTAGGATATCCGGTGGTAGAGGGTGCAGAGAGAGAAGAACCATATTGCGATGCCGTTGATGAGCTGTAGTGGAGTCCATTGCCGCTAACGCTGTCTGCTCGAGATAGATCGGAACCGGGGACAGAGGTTCCATTGGGAATTGGATTTCCAGCTGTCGCAGTCATTATCGATGTGGTGGCCTCAGGCTCAATGTAGGTCTTTGTGCTCTTCTCCAAAGTCCTCCGCTTCTCTTCCCTCTCGGTCCGCTGGAACTTAAATTCCTTGTCAGCCTCATTGACTTCGTGGATCAATGCCTCAAGCTGTGGAGTCATCTCTTCGACCTTTTTCGCAGTCGCTAGATAACTCTTCGCCTGTGTATCTGCGTACTTCGTCAGGTGAGATAACACTTCTTGCTCCTTCCTGCCCCCATGCAAGTCTTGCATGAACGAAGAATAATCAAACCGTTTGAGCTCAAAGTTCCGCCGTTTGTGTTGGTATTTCGAGTCACTCTCGTTGCGCTTTTTCTCCTTCAAAGAATCTTGGCGTTGGCCGAGATATCGGCTAACATAAGCATAGTAGTCCCTACTCTCATCCTCAAAGTCCTTCTTCTTGGCTTCTGCCTGCTTGATATCGATATTATATAGCCGCGAGACAGGGTCAATGATGAGTTTCTGAAGATGAATGGTATTTTGCTGCTCGTACCGCAAGATCTGCTTTGCAATCTTCTCAAAGTAATGCTCTAAAGCTGGCTGTACGGCATCTGCATTCGATTCTCGAAGTGCTTCCATAAAAGCCGAGACAGCATTATTACATTCGACCTGCGCTGCCTGAGCGGCTTCGGCCTTCCGTAAGACTTTCTTCATCCTCATTCTCATATTTCCTGTCTTTTGTTCAAGAGCCTTCATCGTCGCACGGAAAAGGGGCCCATCTTCGACTGCGCTCAAGTCCTCTCCTGGCCTTCGACAAGAAACATCAATTTTGACACTGTCCTTAGTGTAAGCCGGTACTAGACCTAGACCGTTCTCGGCTGGCTCACTGGGCGAAGGAGGCCCAAGATAATCATAGTGTTCTATATCGCTCACTCCAGACTGAACCGACTGCGTTGAAGGAAGCCTCAATCGAGGCGGAATACTCATGTCGTATGATGGGGACGGCATTTGAGGACTCAGTAGGGCTTTTGGTGTGTTCTGAACCCAAAAGCTGAACGTTGCAAGTGGTTCAAGCCTATGGGCTCGCTGATCGTATTCCAAAAAACCACACGTATTACGCCAGCCCCCACCCCTATCCTCTGTCATCCTTGGAGGCTTCCATTTCCAGGACCAGTCAAACCGTATCGATGAACTCCCACCGGTCGAGTAATCCCCCACAAGTTCAACGTTGGAGTTTTTATGTAGATTCGGATCGGCGTGAAATTCTCTGGTGACTAGATTTTCTAGGTCCTTGCTATTCGACGCAAAAGCAAAGGTGAGGCCGTTAATTAAAGTATCCACGGGCGCAGTAACTCCTGGTTGACTGCATTGCCCTTGGCGAACGACGAAGGTGAAATTAAAGATAAGTTCTTCTTCGTTACTCAGGCGCAGTATGAAGGATGGTAGAGGCGAAGTTGGTGAAGATTCAGGGTCCTGATATGTTCTATCAGATAAGTTCTCATTTGATTATGCGTTCCTTACCTGTATATAATCTACTAGACTCTCGTCGCCGGTATCTTTCTTTGCAATTATCCTCGTGGCGGGAAAGACGTTTGGTACGATGTTGAGTAGCACTTTTCCGCGAGAATTAGTGACCGAGAGACATGCAATAGATACTATGGAGAGGCCTGTTAGCATTATCTCTCGCAAAGCTTCATTAAGAGGGTTTTACAGCGGTTTTGGTCTCGAAGCACGAGCGCAACTCCATCCTCTAGCCGACTGCTCACGTTCCCCATCTCCAGGACAGGAGGAGATCAATGTTCGAAGCAGTTGTTTGAGGTCTTGACCGAGAGGTGTCGTTGCGCGAGAAAGTGAAGCTTATAGCCACAAGGTTGGAGTAGGCTATGGGCGGGCTCAATATGGTCTGGGGAACACGGTCCAGAGGGTTATAGCAGCATGGATGGGAACCAGCGGAGAGCAGGTATTGATGGGTGTTATATTTGTCGGGTTTTCGAGATTTGGGCGGTCGACTCGATCATGGTCGTCTATCATTCGTGAATAGCATGTGGACAAAGATGTTCGTGGAATCGTTGTGGTCAATGATCATAATGTGAATGGCATGTTGTCGTCGCACGACTGCCCTCAGCAGACGGTACCACGCACTCACGTTACTGGGTGCCGTATGGCGAATGCCAAGACCTCAAATCTGGGGAATTTTAGCGCCCGAGGAGCCGAAGATGGGTGTCAGATTCGAATACGGAATTGAAGGGTTCATTTTATAAAGTATCAATAAGAACGATCAGCTACTTTGACAGCTATTTCGATACCTAAAGTTCTGACTCTTGGAACAGGAGCGTCGACATCCGCTGCTCGCGCCCGGCGACAAGGTACAAGTGCTCAATGCAGCGCCACCATTCATCAGGAGGGGGATAGGAGCCATGATACCTTTTTCTAGGAGCTCATATCAGACTCGTGCAGTAAGTTTGACGGCCTCGTATGGTTGGTGAGCTTTTGATCTGCTGTTGGAGCCGGCAGTCGCAGACTGATAGATCACGGCACAGCGTCAAAGGTTTGAAGCTGCGGAGAATGTAGCTTCTCACAGGTAAGAAGCGGAGTAATCATTCCCTCTGAGAGCATTGTGATTTGCTTCTAGTACCAGGCCCACCATCGCCATTCGCCAAGATGCAATAATCTAATCTTGTCTGCCTTTCAGTAACCTCTTCGTAACTTTGTCCTTCTCGATAATGTACACATGTGCACCCCAACCTGATAACGCATCTCGATCCACAGCATTGAGCAGAGCTTGTGATATTGTTTCGAAAAGATCCTCCGGCTCCTATAATCAATGTCAGCCGATTCAATACAGAACCAAAGCTTGATGTAAAGCACGCAGAGGAGCTTTCACGTACAAGATCTGGCTCCCACAGTCCCTCACAAGTACCGAACAACTGATCACTTGCCGTCCCGGATACAATGAAATCCTTCGCAAAATCTATGCACCCAATGCTATCGAATCCGCATATAAAAGGCTTCCCCGTTTTGTGATTTATTCCTGCAATCACTGGGCTAACAAAAAATGGCCCGAATCTCTTCTCGTATAAGCTGCTCGACACTAAGTTCGCCATGGTCTGGGGAGATATTTGGCGTTCCTCACGTAGTCGGTACATGTTGACTTTATAGCGGAATAGGTCAGAGACGGTGGTGACATCTGTGGCCAGGCCGGTAAGACCGAGATATACGTCGCCGTATGGGAAGATCTTGGGGAAGTTGTTTGAGACAGTAAGAGATGAGAGGCCAAGTCGAAGGTCACAGGCTATTGCAACGCAGTCCTTGCCTACCATAGCAACGCAGGCGCCGCCATCTGGAGGGTGTTAGTTACCAGCTGGAAGCTGGAGCAGCGAAGTAGCGGAGATCAAAGCTGAGGACCTACTTAAGCTGAAAGGGGAAGCCTGTTGCAAGGTCAGTACAAGTTGGCCATCTAAAGAGATGGTCGCAGCTTCATACCATGACAAAGAGCTTTCACGACGTATAAAAGTGGCTTGATGGGCGATTCAAGTTTAGAAACGGGATTTGGAGAGATGGTGGTACTGGATCAGGTCACTTTGTCTTCATGTAGCTCGATGTGAAATGTTTGAAGCTTCGAAGGTCCACGCGTTGATAGCTACCGGGATACATGTCGGCTATGGCGGCCACGCGCTAAAGCAGGATTGCACAAAGGTTGTGAACTTTCAATATATTGATTCTCTCGACGTTGCCAAAACAGCTTCGAGAAGTACATACAACCTCGAGGTCATACTCCATGGTAATTCAACGACACCATAAACACATAGGACATATCTAATATGGCATCTCGATCGCTTGCCACCCACAATGGACCTCCGCAGAAAACGAATGGTTCGACTGGATCTCCAAATCAGACGTACGCAATAAACCGAACCCCCCGTTAAAGGTTCATGTTATACCCGCTAAACTGATTACTGACTTTAGACTTTACTGCACAAATCTGCCCGATAAGTTGCGGAAAGACGATTTACGATTTTCACTATACACCCTGTTCTCGACCTATGGCCCAGTGCTTGATGTCGTCGCAATGAGAAGTTCGAAGCTTCGTGGCCAGGCTCATGTTGTTTTTCGCGATATTCAGGCGAGTACCCAAGCTATGAGAGGTCTGCAGGGATTTGAATTCTTTGGAAAGGAGATGGTAAGCCCCTTTCACTTAGTTGCAGATACATGTTAACATTGATAACGGCATAGAAAATTCAATATGCCAAGGGAAAATCGGACATCATTGCGAAGTTAGACGGTACATACCGAATGCCCAATGCCACGGAAAATAAGGTCGCTACCACGGAGCTTCAGCAGTCCATATTCAACGCACCACCATCCTCAGCCGCAGCTGCCACGCCTGCAGCGGCTTTGACCTCGAAAGCTCCGCAGGCAGCCACGAATGGTACGGAAGAAGACACAGACGGTCCGAAGGGTGTCAAGAGAGGGAGGGATGAAGAAAGCGATGACGAAGGGGCGCCGATGGAAGAGGGCGACAGTGATGCGCCTATGGACGCCTCCTCGTCAGATGAAGATTGATTGTTCTTAATACATTGTCCGTTCATGGCAACCAATTTTCGTTATTTATCAGAGCATCGGTTGGGCGTCCCAAGCAACTGTGGATTCAAGCCAGCCGTTCCTCCAAGAGAATTGAGAGGGTCCGAATCATCAGCCATGTTTCATCGACCAAGACCGACGAGTCCTTCACATTTATCCGGCTTATCTAGAACGAAACTCTTTGGCAGATGAAGTCCCACATAACCACCTACCAAACCCAACCATATTTGCAGATACTGCACCGCAGTCACCTCTCTATTTCCAAAAATCTCTGCCAATGCCTCGGCAGTATTGCATGGGTGGATAAAGAATACTGGAGCATCAGTAATCGGATGATTCTAGCTCGCAAGCCGTCAACTGATACTCAATCTTGACAATCATTGAAGACTTACACCCATACTGATACCACCCATGACTCCAACATTTCGAAGGCCTGGCCTGTATTGCTTTGGTACGAGGAAGGAATAGATGGCTTCTATACCTTGCGGACTTGAGGGAGGAATATTGCGGAGAAAGAAGTAGAGCACTGGGACACGGTAGGTTGGAGAAAGTAGGACGTTATACTCTACTGCTGGAGCTGGGGCGGAGACGTGGTGAACGGCTGCCTGCTGGTATCAGATGGCACGGCCGTGTGCATACGAGACAGCACTCACTTCGTCTTCGTCTTCAAAGATAGCCACTTGCTCCTCGTTGTCATGAGCCGCACCATTCTCCAACGCCCTTTCTACGTTTGGTAATAGAGACTCTGAGAGCACCAAACGTGCGATGATGAGATATCTACTTTCCCCCTGCATAAAAGATCTCTGGGTAAGTTCTAGAGAATTTACAATAGAGACGGCGACTCTTCGCCGATATGCGAAACCTCATACCTCACCATGAAACTCGAACCTCACGCGCTTAGCATCATTATTTTGACTGTGTTCGACCAATGAGTAACAAGCTTGGTAGTATGCCTCCTTTGACATGTAACCGGTATGCGCAATGTCTCCTGAACCCCGTTCGTTGTTCATAAGTGCAAGGCACCAAGAAGCCCAATCATAAAAAGGATGTCAGTTGTCAGCGCCTTGCACTTCCGCAATCAGACGTCGTCATCAAGTAGCCGTCCTCACGATCATTGGAGTGTTTTGCGACAGGGCAAGATCCGCACCAACAGAAATAGATTCGTTCCCTGACCAGTGTACCCTCGGTAGGCAGCCTTACAGGATCCGGTGTTGTCATGGCAAACTTCCGATCTTTTCCCGCCGATCAGCTGCGGAGGTCTCTCCGCTTCTCAAAAAATCAAATTCGATGGCTAGAGCAATAAGAACATCTTCTCAACGTTGACCCCTCGGACCAAGCATACGTGACTACCAAGCACGACTGTCAAGCAACGTTCAACTGGACCCGGGAACAATCGCTCAGTCTTTTCCATGGTTGATGTCTCAAGCGAAATTGTGGCTGTGCTGTAGATGCTAGCCTGTTTTCGGGATCCACCTAACCATAAGAGAGAGAGTCCTGCCGATCATGTGGCGTCAGTTTTGTTTACGTGTGCGAGCAACTAAAATGTTCCGTAACGACCGTTAGTTGGCCAAACCATTGACATAGTAAAAACCGGTCAATTTCCTCTGCATCACGTTTTTCATCTTTCATTTTCTCAGTAGTGACTGCGCGCATCTTCTTACTTTTCAATCGTTTATGGAGAAACTTAGCCGTAGTCGAGGCAAATTATCCTGAAACGAGGCCGTCCTGAAGGCCTGGCAGCCTCACTGCAACCTCGATGCAACCGCGGAAATCCTGCATATCATACTTTTCTACTACGATTCCCTACTGCTCGGCATATTATTCGCATATCTGAACTTCGATCCTCGTTACTCAGACATTTCCACCTGCCATGCGATTCGAATCAAGGATTTCTTGGTATCGATGTACAGCATTAGTACAATAGACCTTTTCAGTACAAGACTTGATTGCTTGCCCCAATGTCACCGTGGTCGTACGAGCTCACCAAATCGCCCACCGAGCCATTTTACCTAGATATCAGAACTCGCAATGGGTGCCAACTTCCAGTTGGATTCTGAGATACGTCCTCAGCGGTTATCAAAACCTCGAACCAGTACCTCTTCATCATCAAACCTCCTGAAACTCACGCACCAGAAGAATGAGTCGTCCTCACCTCCAACACCTACAGACACACATGGCTTCGGCGAAAACGTTACCGTTGTGACTTCACCAACTGGAGAAGTTAGAAGTCGACAAGATGCGCGGTCAAAGCTTCGAGAATATCTTTATGCACCGAACAAAGAAGCTCAAACGCCATCATCCGAAGATGAAGATGATGGACCGAGACGGTTTTCGAAAGTTGGTCTCGGCCTAAAAAAGCGCCTCTCTAGGAGTGGATCCTCATTTACGCAGCTTCCAAGCGCTAAATCGTCGTCACTCTATCTGACAAACTTATCGGGCTCACGTCTACTTCTTTCCTCGGAACACTCAATCGACCTTGAAGAATCAGAGCGAATCGCAGAAAACATAAAGGAAAAGGCCTATGCAGATAGTGTCGCAGCGCAGAACCACGTTTCCTTACCTGTAGATGAAGATAAGCATCCAGATTCGGTCATGGCTCCTATTCGTCGACGATCTCTCTACACACCCGGCATTGCTACGCGAGATCCAAATGATATCCTCCGGAAACCGCCTCCAATTAACGGGTCTCAAACTCAAGTCGATCTAGTCCATTATTACAATCCTATCTCGCCTGAAATTTCACCGCTGTCACAGCTGGTTGCTCTTAGCAGAACACGCGACGGGCGATCTACCCCGTCAGATCTTGACTATTCTCATCTTGGAGGGCTTAAGCTTGGAACCCTACGAGTCACAAATGGAGGAGCAGCGTCTCCAGCACCCGATGCTCACGTGCCGGTAAAAGCTATGTCCGACATGACACCAAAAGATGTTCCGTATGACCATGAAGGCATTCACACGGCAAGCCACGTGCTGACCCGAGCGGGTGATCCAAAAGCCGTGGTGAATGGTAACAGCGGTGGATTAAAGTCCTTGGAAGGCTATGCTGAAACCTCAAATACTATGACACAAAAAGATGAGGGCACAGAGAACTTTGCCAACATACAAGACAGCACAATATGCCATTCTTGCTTAAAGACTTTTTCGACACGAGGAAGTGTGGCAGCTACCGAACACTCATCCAGATCGCCTGATCGCGCTTCTGTCATGGCTCAGGATTACATGTCAGAGCTTCTGGGCAGTCCTTTCTCAAAAACTGAGACATCCAATCTTGGAATATTAGAACCAGGGTTTAAGCCAGCCATGCACACCATCGAAGACGGTGTTCTTGATGATGAGGGTGTCGACGTGTCAAAGTCACAAAATTCCTCTGCCGAAGTGTGGAGGCTCTTCATCAACGATGCAGAAGTACGACACGCCAACAGTGAAACCAGAGAAGATGCATTCCGCATACTCACTGCCAACGCAGCGTCAGTCTCGGATACGGCTTCCCGGTCTGTGTCACCTCCAAATTGGAAACATCGTGGTTCTGCAGGCACGCTTCTTGGGTCCGCTGGAAGCAAGTCTTTCAGGAAGGCCGACAGCGGGTACAATTCGAATGAATCCTTGCAGACGTTGAGCAGTGCAGCTGTGAGCAGCAGCTTGGAACAGCCCTCCAGACTTTCACCTATGTCATCTCAAAGGCTTTCTCGATCTCTTTCCGGCCCTTGCGAGATGTTGCAACCTACTTCAAGTTGGGAGAAAATTGACAGTCCGAAACAACCTGAACTTCCAGCTCCTGTTCGCCCTTCCACCATGGTTACCCCCGAAGCAATGTCAGCCATAGCTCCTAGAGTACAAACGTCTCATACTTCAACCACTACGACTGTGACAGTAAGCTACCTACACACTCCCGTCGCTCTGAATGGTCCAGCCACTCGAAATGATCCCATTCCAAGGGAAACCTCGGTTCAACAAAGTCGTCCTCTCGATCCAAGCCCAACGAAAGCACACAAGCTACGTAAACCAAGGCCGCTATCGCAGCCTCTTCCAGTAGACCTTATTGCTATACAAAGAAACCTTTCGCTGAGCCAAGCGGACATTCCACCAGTGCCGTCACATGTGTCTCTGAAGCATGCGGATAGACTTCGCGAATTTCCCTCGCTTGAACATACATTTCCATCCTTGCAACACACCCAACTAAGCGACACCCTGTCCATCGAAAAGCCCGTGTATGTGCCAATCCGCTTCCCGTCGCCAGCCAATGCGGTGGAAGAGGAACACCCTTCCAAGGACATCTCTATCACAACACGTCTATCACAGTACAGCACAAGAGAGCCAGCCGCAACTCCTCTGACGGACAAAAGAGAGAGCGCACCCGCGGAGGAAGACGAATTTAGCGCTTCCGATCTAGTAAGATCTCCAAGTTGGTCTGACTTCGGACGGAGGGGAAGAGAAAAGAAACGATTAGAAAAAGAGAAGGCCGCCAAGTCCAAAAAGATGGAAGGAGGAAAGGACGACACCGAGTTTGACGGAGAAGGATTGCCGATCTCTGAAATATGCAGGTCCCCAAGCTGGTCTACCTTTGGAGGAAAGAAAAAGCAAAAGAAGAATCTAGAATCCGGAAAGAAAGAGCCTGAGAAGAGCCCAAAGAGAGACGAACCGAAGAAAAGAAGCATACTGACGCGCAACCGCTCCAGTACTACAACGAAGAAGGAGCGCCGGCCGAGCCAGCCTAATGCCGAACCGACGATTGCGGACTTTGGTACTGTCGTAGAATCTCTTGGTGGCAGTCCGTATGACATTGCGAGAATCGCCTTCACAGATCAATTTCGGGCCGCCGAAAACACTAACCCTTCACATCCTCATCAGATGAGTACTGCTATGCCAAGAGCCAAGAGTACGATCGGCATGGACGAAGAATTTGCTGCAGAGTTTGCACGATTACGTAGTCGGCAAAGGAGTCACAGCTCATCCCGATCGGAAATACCAATACGGAGATCTCTCGACGATCGTGCTGCGGTGCCTAGACAAATGGTTCGTCCGCAGAGCATGTACGCAGACGCTCCCCCGGTGCCTATTTTCCCCAATCACTTCGAGCAAAACGAGGCTTCCAGCGGCCGTCGCGACGGGCCTATCCACACCCGAGCCCAGAGCACATTCCGTGAAACACCACCTATACCTGATATCTCTCCACTGGAGGAGCTCGAGAAGCCTGAGATGATCAGCAAGTATGATAGACTTCCAGTAAGAGCTCGACCGCGGAGCATGCTTAACGATGTGCAACCTATACCAGCTTTTGCAGCAGTAGACCTGCCAATGCATAGACAGATTTTCAGCAATCGCGGCGAGACTCCAGTACCGTTGACTCGTCCTCGAAGCATGATTATCGAAGCACCAGCAAGACTAGCATATGTTCTTATAGAGAAGCAAGAACGTCGCGAAAGTTTCAACGATCGCGGCGGAGCACCAGGCCGAAACATCCGACCAAGGAGCATGTTCCTCGATATTCCCCCTGTACCAGCTTTACCTACTATGGAGCAAGTCGAGCAGAAAGAGGCTCAGATCTCCAGGTCCAGCTCAGAGAGATCCATGACCTTGATAGGGCCACGCAAAGTGAAGATAATTCCCGAATCACCCAAGAAAGATATCTGGGCGAGCGCCGCACTAGTTGAGGAGAATACTACGGCGTCCAGATCTCAGAATAGCTGGGAGGCTCACCAGCAGGCATGGGCCGAACGCCGAAAGTCAGCAGGCGAGGCCCTTCTCCAGACGAATCAAACAGCTGGCCTTTGGGATGCTTCCGGACCAACCACGACGCGCACCATAGCCACCGATTATCTATCCCCTACCAGCGCCCAGTCTGCTAGATCACGAACTCCCTCACCATCAAAGCCCGCATCAAGGCCCTTCCACAAACCTCTCAACATCCTCCAGGATACGCCAACTAGAACCCCACCACCACCCCCCTCGACAGAGACAGCCCCCACCTCCGCCCCTCCCAGCACAAACCCCTCCATCGAACGCCTAGCCGGCCGCTACGAAGGCGGTCTCTCGTATGGCTACGAGCCTGGCGTTGGTATTGGCGGCAGCGCGGGAACAAGGAATGTGAAGACGGGGGCGAGTCGGAAGAGTATCGGGTTCAGCCAGGGGTATGGGGTTGATCTGAGCGATGTGCCGATTTTTGTTGCGCCAAAAAGGTGAGGACGACACGGGGTTTGGTTCTGGCGAGTCGAGGTGACGGGGGTGTGGGGAATTCCAGCACGAGCTTTTCGGATAGCTAATATGATGATGAAGTTCTCGGTCGATATCACGGGTCCGTTACATTCAGTACATGTGTTTTATGTTTGTGCTGCACACAGCCGACTTTTGCAAGTTTACATAAATAAATAACCCACATAGTTCTTCTGTAGTCGAAGGCAAATAGATGCATGATCGCTTAAACGGCATTCCTTTTGACCGTTTTCTACCCCGGGGGTGAAATCAACTTACGGAAATCGAAACCCCTTCTTCTTCCTCTTCCGTCAACCCCTCTTTCCCCAAATAACCCCTTCCCGACATCCCCCTCCAATTTTCGATTTCGATCGCGACACTGCCACCTCCCTGCGGAGCTTTTTCTCGCTGCGCGGGGCGTGTGGGTGGATGGATGGATGGATGGGGGGAAAGGAGTGGGTGGATGAATGAATGAGTGAGTGAGTGAGGATTGCGGGAGGTGATGGGCGCGGAGGGGAAGGGGGGGTTCTGGTTGTGTAGGCCCGGCGGCGGGGGGGGGGGAAGAAGACGGGGAGAGAGAGAAAAGCATAGGGGAAGGGGAAGGGGAGGGGGTCAGAGTGGAATGGGGCGTAATGGGATTAGGCAGCGGAGGGTTTTTATTCGGCATGAAGTAAATGAGCTCGTTTGGTGGTTTCTTGATTTTCTGGAAAGAATCCCCGAGGGACACTTGGAGTATCCCCAGCTGTGTGACTAAGACATTAAGATTACCATCCGCTCATGGACTGGATAGAACTAAAGCTATATAAACCTTGGCTCGAGAAACTCGAGTCTTTCTATACAGCTCATTTCGCTCATCGCTCTGCCTCCCAAACCCTGCAGAGTGAAACGATTGGCTATAGAAAGCAAACAAAAGACCGCCGTAGCAGATCTCAATTGACACCGAGTGCCCCCAAATAACAGATTGGGGTAAGAATAGAGTATAAAAGCAGCGTCGTAGGCCTTATTGCCTGGGGGAATCATCGTCAATCGCCCCAAAAACGCCATGCTGATGTATCGCAATCAGAAAGCAAGGACAGGGCGCTCAGAGAAATAAAGACATTATATTTACACTATTGCTGAATAATATAGCGTTCTGTAGCTCATGATATTAGTGTGGTGGGTTTTCTGGTAGCCATTGCCTCGCAGAGGGTTGGGCCTCTCTATCGGAACGACGGATGCTCAATTATAGGTGCTCTCGTGCATTGTATCTGCCTTTGATTTAGCACGTCAATTCACATGTCGGGTCTAGAAAGGCTCTACGAACCTGAGTCTCCGCTCAGAGTAGGCATGGAGTTTTTCCGTTGGCCGTTGCCCACTAGTAACATTGAGCTCTCCCGTCGACGGGACTTTGCAGCGCTTTGGGGCGTTCGTGCGCGATTGATAACCCCATACTCAGCCTGCCCGTACTCGGGACCAGGCATCGTGACAGAACCGGACTGCGTTGGGTTGAGAAAATGGTTGGACGGAGGCTCGTAGGATGGTTGAAGCGGGATGAAGCCAGTGTCATACTCCTGGTGGGATTCGCGAAGGACCTGTTCGTAAGAAGGCCCTTGTGAAGGGAAGGTATCCTGATTGTAAGATGGAGTGGGAATTTCGGAGAATATCTGGCGACGAGGAGAGCGGATGTCTTCGGGTGTCAATGGCTCAGTCACAGAGACCTCGGGTGGCGGCGTCGGCGTTGCCTCGGGCTCTTCGCCAAAGATGGCGTCGAAATCGGTCAAGAACATGGAAAAGACTGGAGCAGGGATGTTGAGCGTTGGAGAGAAGACAATACCGACATTGCGGACACTCATCTTGTTGACGTCGGAGTTGTTGACGATGCCGATAAGGAAAGCGGAGAGTGCCCGGATCAAGAACCAGTTCACTTTAGGAAGCTTGTGCACAAGCGCATTATAGGCGGCCACCTTATCTGACTTCTCTTGAAGATCTGGTGACTGTTAGCCATGATAGCCAACATGATCAAAGAAAAGATCAAGACTCACCGAGAACTTCAATGAAGTTGATGTGTAGCTCGCGTGTCAATACAGTTGTCGGCAGCTCACGCAAATACAATTTCAGCAAAGAGGCCACGGCATGGACGTCATAAAATTGCTCGTCGGCAAGGAAGTCGAAGTCTCCTTCGATGTTGAAGCGATCTTTTAGACCCTTGATCACAACACTCGACCCACTTAAGCGGAAGATGCCTTCTTCACTGGCCGCATCTTTGGCTTCCAGATACTCAAGACATCGATATACTACCGCTGGTAGACCAACATCAATTGCACGTGGCGGGCAGAACTCGACAGCTTGAGCGAGTGGTGCACCGAATGCCGGTCTGACGTTGGCTATTTGGTCTTGATACTGTTGCTGGGTTAAGCTGACGCTGGATTCGTTGGAGTGGTTAGTAGCAAGGTCAGCTTGATTCCTGTCGCGGAAACCCCAGATGCTCCTTTTCTTGTGCTCTTTCTCTTTTGTCTGCTGCACAGGCTTGGGCTTATTTCCCCATGCTCTCTCGTCCTGTATCTTCGTTCCATTGGAGGGCCCAGAAATAGTTTTTGGTGCTTGCGAGACTGGCAACCTACCAGCTGGTTGCGTAACGGGATTTGGAGGAGATGGAGAGTCTGTAGTGCGTTGGTCGGGTATGATCTGGACGAGTGGTGCCTGAGCAGCAACAGTGTTTTCGTAGCTGACACACTGCAGTCCATCAAAGGTTTCCGAATCTGGGCTATCAGTATTAACAGCGTCCTTCTTGCCGGGCTGCTGCTTCTTCAGTACTCTACTTGAGCTAGAATCATTGTTTGATGGTGGAAGTCTGGGCCTTTCGCCCCCTTGGGAGCTATCAACATAGTACAAGAGCGTCTCCACCCAAACATCCCGCTCGGCATCACTCTCAGCACATAGAACGTGCCGCACAAGACTGCTCGAATCTTTGCGTTTGGGTTCGAGGATGAGGAAGGCGTGCCGGTACTGATTGTCACTATCTTCGCCCCCTCGTGAAGGCGAGTGAGGCGGATGCTGTGCCGACTGCTTGCCGATTTGAGCATGCTGTAGCTTGATCGTACCAAGCAGAGAGCCACCGGGCGACTCATAGTAGCGCAAAATTGGTTCGTCGAGAACGAAGAATCTTGCCTTCCACCCACCAAAATTTTTACCTCGTTTTGTAAGATAGCCCTCCTTTATTGGCCTACCATTAGGGCCCAAGGTAACCGGAGACCCGGCCTGAGAGACGCTAATGTTTCCAGAGGCTTCATCCCCACTCGGCTCAAGAACATGTGTGGAGAGGTACTGACACAAAGCAAGTGCTGCCTTTTCGTCCATTGGTGCGTCCAACACTGTCTCAAAATATCTCTCCAGAGCTATTCTTCTGGCATCAATCTTAGCAGGCGCATGTCCGCTGAATAGGTTACGCTCTGGAAGTTTTGCCCCAGAATTAGACGATTGCAGTTGCTTATCTAAAGTTGGCAACGACAGCAAAGGCTTTTCGACTTGCCATAGCTCCTGGCGATCCGACCTAGCCGACACTCCAAGAGTAAATACGGGCTCTTCCTCAGATCCCTTGGGAGCTAAGTAGCTGTGGCGAGATGGCTTGAGGCGAGACGAGATGACATTGATGATGATGGAAGGAAGAGCGTTTGGAGGTATCAGAAGATCCGGGCGTTCCTCAGAGATGAACCCTCGATACACGCCTCTAGGCCTTGGCAACTCCACGGTCTGCTTTCTGGGAGACCCCGGCTCCGACTCCCGTACGGAACCCGATGGCTGCGCTGGCACTTTGGTGGGACTTAGAGGTTTTTGTATTGGTTCAACAGGCTCGGGGTGTTGGCCAACGGCAAGAGGAAACGGTGAAGAAATCGACATGGGTGTATTTGGGGGAAATGGAATAGTCTGCCTGGGTGCTCTGGGAGAAAGCGGTAAACCAACAAAACCACCCCGAGGCGATAACGGAGGCGACGCGTTGGGTTTACCACCGACATCTCGTGGAAATCTTGGAGTTGGCGGATTCATAGGCCGGTCGCCTGGACGAGGGCTTAGTGGAAGCCCAGGACTTAGTGGAAGACTGAGACTCAGAGATCGTGTCTGCATGGCGTTTGTCGTATCATTGGACTCGGGTGGGTCACTTGGTGGGTTGAGGACACTTGCTAATGAGGTTGGCGCTGACAGATAGCTTGAACCCCCTAGAGAGGTTGGTTCTGGCGAGAGGGCCTTAATGGTAGGAGGCATTGGCATCTGCTGTGAAGTATTGATTTTGGCGGCGTTCCCGGCTGCATTTTCCGCTGGAGGCTTTGAGCCCTTTCCCTTTTTAGATGATCTACTGCGTCCTTCCTGTTCCTTCAGGACCGCAATTTCCCTTTCCTTGTCATCGTCTGCTCTTGTTTTCTTTCTCCCTCTCTCGAAAGCCGGTATTTCGTCGACCTCCAGATCGTCATCATACTCAGATCCAGAATGGTCATCGGGCCCGAGGTCTGATGCTTGTGCCGGCTCTCTCCTAGGCTGATGAAGATTCAACGGAGCAGGAGGAAGTTTTCGAGAAGCGGGCAACGTCCTCTCAAAAACTTTGTCTGGAGGAGTCGGTTCGCTCAACTCCAAAAAAGGACCTTCGGATGGCTTTTGTACAAGCGGCTGCGAGCGCTTGGCTGTGAAACTACTCGGAGGAACGACGGTGCTTGAAGCTCGTGAAATTTGCGAAAGATTGTTCTGGGGGCCGCTTTGACTTGATCCTGATAGACCAGTTGTTGTGATGGGGGTCACGGAATGCTTTGGTTTGACAGTAGCTGGGCCAACATTATCGTTCCTTGAGGTGGGCTCTCTTACAGCCTCAGAGTTCATGCTCGGTATTTGATGCCTTATGCCGTTTGGGCCGTCTTGTGATATTACTGAGGAGCCCTCAGGAGGCGTTTCAAGCACAGTATTATGGTGAACATCAACCTCATTCTTAAGACCAACCTTTCGTTCCCGCAAAGTACGCGATCTAGGGTCTTGCATGCTGCTACCTTGTATCGGTAGCTCATCCTGCGATTCGCTAGGGGCAGGGGACGCGCTGGCTGGCCTAAGAGTAGTTGTGTGGGCCTGAGTAGTTGCGTTGCGGACAGGCGGTGTCTGGGCTAGATGCTCTTTCAGCTTTCTGCGGTATCGCTCTTTGTCTTTAAGAGCTCGCTCCAAATCTTGGTTTAGTCCGAGAAGTAAAGCCCTTTGCTTGTCAACAAGTTTCCAAAGCTGAGTATTCTGGGCAGCTGAATGTTGCTTTTCCTTCAACAAGTGCTGTATCACAGTCTCTGCCGAACCTGCTGTGTTTATGAGATGCGCAATGTCTGCATTGTTAGAGGTCAAAGTGTCCGGCGATGAGTTCTGTGAGTGTGATGTTGCGGTGGAAATGGTTGAAATTGCAGAATCGATTGATGATGTGCGTGGCATTGGTCGCTGTTCTGGGCGAGTATTCGAGGGGTTGAACGGCGGAGAGGCTGTTAATGGAGGAGATTGTGGAGGAGAAGTGGTTGTAGGCTTTGACTGTGGAAAGGGTGATGAGACATTCCGAAGCTGGCTGTAGGAATTTGCTTTAGGGGTAGTCGGTGTAGGCCCCAAAAAAGCACCATTCCCGTTGGGACGATTTCTAGTCTCAGCTGTTGAAGGACTTTCCGTAGCAAGTAGCTCGTCCAGGCGTTCCCGAGGGGACCTGGGCTGATCCTGATCAGCCGCTTGGTTGAAGCGTGGGGACCTCGGGGAGTATTGAGAGCCGCTTGTAGCTCTCGTGATGGTAGGCGACCTTGGGTTGGGACTGCCCTGCATGTTCTTCTCTCCCATCATGGCTGAGGTCTCACTGAGTTGCAAAGGACTCGGTGCCTGCCTGCGTGGAGCGATGCGGCCATCCCCAGGGCGAGGGAATTGTGGGCTTGACCAATGTCCAAGCAGATCACGTTGTGGGTTGTTGTTGTTCTGCCGCTGGGCCTCGGACATGGTGGCTCTTGTATTGCGCTCCGCTCCTGAATCCCTATGTGGTCCATGTGCTGTTGCAGACATCAATATGTAGACCTTCCTGGATCGATCCGGCGATCCCGGTGAAGTGTCCGAGTCTATAAAGGTCGAAGAACGTCGGCAACAACGAGGTCTTTTTCGACTAATGGCAGCGTTGTTGAAGATTCAGGATGGTCAAGGTCGTCTTGCGCGTCAGATAGCAGCTCGAGCGCTGCGTTGTAGGTTTTCTTCACAGGGAGCCCTTTGTAGATGCAGGAAAGTCAAGTCAGACAGTCAGCGACACCCCCTCAGGCGCCATCTGTGAGCTGGAAAGCCTTCACGGAGGGCAGTGAAGCAGATGCAGAATTGCGAAGTAGTGAACAAGGTAGGTTGGGTATAGGTGCGCTCGTTCTCCACACGAACATACGAATTCCAAACCCTAGTGATAGTACAGTAAGTACCTTAGTGCACAGTTACCTTACCTACCTTAGTATGGGGGAAGATGCACGGGGGAAACTAAGGATGACGGAACCCTGGGAGGCGGGCAGGGGTATGGAAGGAATGAGGAAGGACAAGCCGGAGCCACCAAAACAATTTGATTACTGAATGTACCAGTAAGGGTACTCTCGAGCAAGGTAGTAAAGGTCCCTAACTGTGAAGGTATTTAGGCTCTCTGCTAGGCGCTTTATGGGCAAGCAACTTGCAAAATCTGTTGGATGACCGGATGATGGAGATTAACAGTTTCTGTAGGAGCGTTGCGGGGCGGCTCCCCCAAAGCATTCAACAGACAACAAGTTTGTGTTGTTTGTGTCGTTTCAGTCCGCCATGGCTGTGCACGTCCTTTGCCAAGTAACGTACATATGCAGAGTGCTACGGCTCTCATCATCTCATGCTGTCGATTGAACGCCCCATGATCAATTGTGACTGCTCGTACCATGGAACCATCGTTTGTCAGACTACCAGGCATATCGAATGCTCTAGCTGTACGGAGTACTATCGCTATAGAGGTACGTACGGGAGTACTGTAGTAGAGTAGGTTGTTGGCAGAAAGCGCAGAAGCTTACCGGTAGAAGTCAATCACGAGTCTCGAGATCTTCAGGCGGTGAGTACTCCAAGGTTTCGATGGTGGAGGGGGCACTTGCACGCAATGTGATTGGTGAAAGCTTGATGCAGGCAATTTGATATTCTAGTGTGTCTTCTGCAGGAACACTGGGCGGCAAACTGTGCTAAAACACATGCCGTAATCGGAAACGCTTTCGGGAAGGTAGACAATCACGGACGTGTACCGAAGCGTTGCCTACCACGTTCTTCTCACAGAACGCTCCAACACCAACAGCAAAAAGGATGCAAAGACAGGTGGCCCTAAGGTACTCGTACTGCAGTGCCTCTTTACGCCTATCTACTGCACCTTTATCCTTCGCCGCAGCCTATATATGGACGATCATCCCCGATGAAACTCGAGCTCGATGCTGCCGTCTGGACTTCAAACCTTCAACCCCTATTGATCCCTCACCATTCTCCGAAGCACTGTTATGAGTTTTTGTCGCAAGCAGAAAAGAAAGTCTAAAGTTAAGATCACCGCAGTTCTCTACTAGCCTTTGTTCTTCTCCGATCCTCCTACCTAACAATCTCCGGCATTGACACGGAGTATTGACAGAAAGGTACATGTCCTAATAACAGAACAGATAACACAGTTGTTTGCACTTGAAAGCTGAGACACTGAAATCCGTGAAATAATAGACAGCCTCTTGATCTGAAGAGTGTCTTTGACATTTGGCCAATAGCTTGCTCGGCTGATATTTACCAAAATGTCCAGTGGATGCATACACTTTCGGCTGCCTATTGGTGGCCCCCCTGATGACTGCTTTTCTTTAACAAGACAGTCTGGCCACCACTTTTATCACTTTTCATTCTAACTGAGCTTATCGTGGATGCCGTTCATCCGTTGGGTGTCGATTTGTCGGAATCCTCTATCAGAATGTCTTTGCGCAGAGCGGACCATCGAAGTGTGTCTTTTACATCAGACATTTGGAGCTATGCTATCAATCTCTTAGCTCTTCCTGAGGCCCTATATGTGATACAAAGTTGTGTTCACTGCCATTTCTTTACGTACTACTGTTGGCCTCTTTTTAAACAGGGCTATTCCAGAAAAAAAGGGATCTTTATGTTCTTTTTCCATACCTAATCATGGTTACGGTGCCATCGAAAAATCTCTCATCCATTATATTGTACCTGCAAAGGCCCTGAACTCTTCATTGTACGCTTTGTTTTCTTGAACAAACTCTGTTTTATTGGTTGCCGTAACGAATACGGTAGTCCAGAAGATAGTTTGCGAAGCTTCGACACCTTTCTCGCTTAGGCGAGAAAGCCCCAGAACCAACCAGATGTGGCAACAAATCGCCTGCTTACGATTTCTTCGGGAGCCTTCCACAAGCCCTCGGAACTCGAGTATAAGTATTTTGCAGATCGCTAACATTGCTCATTTCGTTTCTAAGAATAAACAAATCCACTCTTCCCTACAAAGTCTTACATATTCCCAAACACTTCAATATCAACCTCAACTATCACCAACGACAACAATGCAATCCTGCCGCATAACCACCAGCCTCCCCCGCGCCTGCCGGCCTCTCGTCTCTACCCCGATCCGCACAATCTCAACCCATTTCCCTCAGTTCCTCTCCTCCGACTTCGCTCCCCTTTGGCGTGTCCTCGATGACTCGCTGCGCCTGCAAATGGGCGCCTCCTCACAGCGCAACGCTGCTCGAGTCTTCCACCCCAGATTCGACGTTCGCGAAGCCGCAAACTCGTACGAGCTGCATGGCGAGCTACCAGGCATAAAACAGGAGGATCTGGACATCCAATTTGTGGACCCGCATACACTCGTTATCAAAGGGAGAATGGAAAGGGAATTCACCAAGCAATCGCCGGAAGCCGCCGGTTCGGAGAACGCTGCTGCTGCTTCAACCAGTAACGAGAACGCGCCGCAATCCTCTCCATCATACCACAAAGCCACTGTCGAAGACGACTACGTCGACGCCGGCGCCGCCTCTTCCTCCTCATCCGCCACCCCGACCTCATCCACCGCCACAGAAGTCGCGCCCGCACCAGAGAACACTGTCGCCAATAACGCCGAGCCCGACTACAAGTACTGGGTCAGCGAGCGGTCTGCGGGGGAGTTTACGCGGACGTTCCAGTTCCCCGGGACGGTAGACCAGGAGACTGTGAAGGCGAGCTTGAAGAATGGGATTTTGAGCGTGGTGGTGCCGAAGCTTGTGAGAGCGGAGAGGAGGATTGTTGTTGAGTAAGGGGCTTGTTAATTAAAAGGCCGTAAGACTGGAGGGCTGGAATGTGAAGACTAAGTTGTATATCACAATGACTTGCATAGCGAGGGGGTTTGAGATTTCGGCTCAGCATAGCAAATGGGAAGTCTGGATTTCGGTTTGGGCAAGTGAAGGAATTTGGGATTCGAGATAGGTCACTAAAAAAAGGAATGCATAAGACTGTATCTAATCATTTCCGCGGGATAATCTCGTGTCTTTGTGAAGTCGACGCTCTTGTATTGATGAGTAGTGGAGTGGTACACTCACCCGTAATCAAAGCCAGGGAGGCCACGAGGTAAAATCACGCAGGTATAATGAATGGTTCAGTATCCCTTAGCAACGAAATGCCAAGCGCAAGGACTTGAAGTTCATGACGATATATCAACATTTTCATTTTCATTCCCAAACAAAACTCCCCCTCAAAAACTCCTCTTATCCCCCCTCCAACCCACCCCCTCCCCAAAACCCCCAAACAACCCCCAAACCCAATCCATCCCCGCTCTCACCAACCCCCTCTTCCTCCTCCCCCTCCCATCACCTCCCCCCAAGCCACCAGCCCCCATACCCACTCCCCCCACTGCGTTCGGATCCCCCGTAGCATATTCGCTACCCATACTCGGCAACACGTTTTCCCCTGCGCTTAGAGATACGAAGAGCGTGAACGGCACGAGCCAGATGCAGATGCCGAAGTAAGAGGCTATGTCAGTGAAGGAGGGGATGTCGAGGGTGTCGTAGCGGGAGCGGTAGGAGGGGGGCAGAGAGGGCGGGGCGGAGAAGTGGCGGAACCAGAGGATGTGGTTGGTGAGGACGAGGACTGTGGAGGGTGATCGGAATCAGTAGGGAGCTTGTTCAAGAGTGAAACGGGTTTGGGGGGGGGAGGAGGGGAGAGGGAACCATACTGCAAGAAAGTATAAACACCGGATCCGAGAGCTTCACAATAGGGAAATGCCGCAGATTCCCCGCGTAAACCGCATGGCTCCCAATACTGAGCAACGAGAGCAAAACAGGCAGGCGGTCAACCACAGCAAGCAAGATCTGCGTCGCAACAATCCCGTAAATCAGCCGCGTCAGAACTTTCTTCGCGAGGACGGTGTGCTCTTCTACAAGCTCGGAGAGATAGTAAAGCCCCGACGCTGTTTGCGGGTTGTCAGTAATGTTTGCGCCCCCGACAGAAACCAGGGAAGATTTGGTTGGGGATTGGGGGGGGGGGTGGATGGAGCGCATACCTATGGCGAGGGTGAGGAAGCCGAAGCCTAGTAAGACGCCCGCGTAGCCTACGAGAGGGAGTATCCACATGGCAGGGTGAGGTGTGAAGGCGATGCGCCGCCATGAAAAAGCTTTAAGATTTATTGGAAAAGCTGGCTGTTGAAAGAAGCAGGGGGGTTGACCGCTTTGGCAGAAAAAGGAATCCCGCACAACGTTTGGAAACCCCCCACTGTTTGGATTCAGGACACGAAGCGCAGTATTTACTTCTTTTCCAACTTTATCACTGCTTCCATAATTCTGAACTACTCCCAACCATGTCCCGCCCAGAAGATACCCTGTGCGCCCCCCAACTCCGCTCCCTCCACTCCGCTACCCAACTAACATGCCCCCCCCCCCTTTCCCCGCAGCCCCCCCGACCTCTACTACAACGACTCCGAGTCGCGCAAATACACCACCTCCTCCCGCATCCAGACCATCCAATCAGACATGACCCACCGCGCCCTCTCCCTCCTCTCCCTCCCCTCCCCCTCCCTCATCCTCGACATCGGCTGCGGCTCCGGTCTCTCGGGCGAAATCCTCTCTTCCGTGCCTGCTTCCGAAGGCGGGCCCCACGCGTGGGTAGGCATGGATATCGCAGCGTCGATGCTGGATATCGCGCTGCAAAGAGATGTGGACGGGGATCTGCTGCTGGCGGATATAGGGCAAGGGGTCCCGTTTCGCGCGGGGAGTTTCGATGCGGCGATCAGTATTAGTGCGATACAGTGGCTTTGTAATGCGGAGAGCAGTGATGTGAGTCCGCAGGGAAGGCTGGCGAGGTTCTTTAATGGGCTGTATGCGAGTTTGAGAAGGGGAGGGAGAGCGGTGTGTCAGTTCTATCCGAAGAATGAGCAGCAGAGGAGTATGATTAGCGGCGCGGCGATTAAGGCGGGTTTTGGGGCGGGGATTCTGGAGGACGATCCGGGGACGAAGAATAGTAAGATGTATCTAGTGTTGACGGTTGGGGGAGGGGATTTGCAGGGTGATATTACGGGGGTGGTAAAGGGGATGGATGATGTGGATGTGGTGGATGCCAGGCGGAAGAACAAGGAGACTCGGAGGAAGGAGGACCGGAAAGGGAGTAAGGGGTGGATTATGAAGAAGAAAGGCCAGATGGAAAGAAAGGGGAAGGTGGTAAAGTCGTCATCTAAGTATACTGGGCGAAAGAGGGGCCCGACGTTCTGATGCCATTTTGTCTTGCTGGTCTTGCGATTTAGCGTGGTGCTCGAGGCGTTTGTCAACCTGCGTCATCTCTGAGTCGGGCAGGATTTTTGATAAAGATACGTGTTGCTACAGGTACCAAAAATGCATCAAGGACATCTCGCTCATTCGCTCATATCGCCCTATCCTGTACGGGTATACCTCCTTATGTACACATTGACTCTATACGGCTTATTCAACTTCTTCCATTTTCTCCAAAACAGCTCTGGTGAATTCATGTGTGGAGTTAGTTCCGCCCATATCAGGGGTTCTAGTTTTACTAATATTAGGTCAGCGAATCGTCTATAAGTGGCTGCCTTGAGACCATACCCTTCACCAATGACAGCGTAGACACCCTTCGATATGCGATTTGCATGCGCATCCAGACCTAGATGACGAAGGAGCATTGAGCTGGAGAGAAGCATGGCGGAAGGGTTGGCTTGGTCTTTGCCTTTAATATCAAGACCGACATGACGACATCCAGGCTCAAAAACTGCAACATCTCGACCCATGTTGCATCCTGGTACGATGCCCGGGCCCCCCACGAGTGCAGCACCGACATTCGAAAGGATACCTCCATAAAGGTTGGGCATGACCATGACGTCGAATTGCTGTGGCCTAGAGACTGCCTGCATTGACGCATTGTCGACGATCATGTCGTTGACCTCGAGTGTCGGGTAATCCTGAGCGACCTTGTGAAAGGTATCTCTGAATAGGCCATCGGCAAGCTTCATGATGTTGGCCTTGTGAATACAGGTAACCTTCTTCCTGTGATTTGCGAGCGCGAAACTGAAAGCGAATTTAGCGATACGCTCAGATTTTGCCCTGGTGATGATCTTAAGCGACTCGATGACACCCGAGACGGATTGGTGCTCCAGGCCGGAATATTCGCCCTCTGTGTTCTCACGAATTATACAGAGGTCCACGTTATCGTGTCGTGTCTTATAGCCAGGAATATTCTTGATAAGCACAATAGATGCGTAGATGTCGAGTTCTTGCCGTAGTGCAACATTGAAGGACTGGTGGCCCGACCGCTCCACGGGAGTGTGCAGGATACCTTGATGTATTTAGCCTTGCCTTTGCCGGTGACCCAGAGTGCCACACCTTTGAGACCCAGCTTATTACGCTTCAAGGATGCAATTGATTCTCGGAACAAGTCCTCTGAATGCTTATCTCCCGTATCAACCCCAGTGACATCGATCTGTTCCCACTCAACCGGAACGTTGTCGGCTTTGAACACCGTCTTAACAGAGTTGGCGACCTCGGCACCGATTCCGTCGCCTAGGTGATTCTAAGCCGCTTTCCAACAATAGCAAACACAGCCCTTGGGCTCGATCTCGTACCTGGGATGAGAGTTGTTGTGTACTTTCCACCGAACTTGGTCGGTTTGAATATATCTGACTGCACAGTTGCCATTGCTGCATAGTTGCGTCAGATAGAAGATTTCGGCTTTACGGAAGTGGTAAGACACACTTCTTGATGGCTGCGAGAGCGCTGCACATCGTGGTGAACATCTGGCGCCTCGTAGGACCGGCTGATGGGGTGAACACCGCGTTAGCATTGCATGGCCTTGTGCAAATAGATCCCTGTCACAGCACGTATGAAAGGGCCTTACCTGCGCCACTCTAGTGGCAGAGCTTCGAGGCAGCATTATGGAATAGACATAGGATATGTGGAGAAGGATGGAGTGTAACAAGAAGAAAAGCAAATGCCAAGCTTCAATACAGATACTCCGTACGGATACCGTATGCTGCTAATGCGGATGCGGCGTGGTCAGCCGAGGCGAGAGGGACGCTAAGGGAGTCGGCCTGACTTTGCATTGCACAACTTCGACACTGGTCACATCAACAACCCTACAGAGTCCACGGTAAGATAGGGCAGCGTAAAGACTCGAGCATCATCTGTTGTTGCAGAAGAGAGCTGCCTCACCTCTACCGTGCTTTGAATGGCTGTCGCTGGTTGAACGATAGTCACGCTGGGCTACGTCTACCGAATGTCCTAACTGGAATCCCTCGGATTCTACTTCGCAATGGAGACTTGACTTATGTTACGGACAGTCTTGCAGTCCCTACTTCATCCAATCAATCTCGATGGATTAATACCTTCTTCCACTCACTGAAGATGAATCTCTGCATACCCTAAGTTCGCCTCGATTGTCTTCCTCTTCTTAGCTGTCATCTAACGAAGAAGTATCTTCCTCTACCTTTCTCTTTTGCCAAGCGCTATACTGTTTGCTAGGGAATTCGTAGCAATGGACATTGCTCCGTAGCACAGAGCGTTGCTCCATGAAGGTCACAGATTCTCAAATGTTTTCTGGAATCTTGTTGTTGCTCTCTGCACTACAAGCCAGTGCTAACGAAACGCGATTGAGGACCAGCAGCTAGTAGATGTTTCTGCTATCACGAGGTGGTGAATTAGCAAATGTCTGTAACCTTCTAGTATGGTAAAGCTATTTGATAACCTCGAAGGCTTACCCGTCTCAGCGCACAAACTCGGGCCCGTGCTGTCATATGTACTACGTGAGTGTCTTTAGCTGAGTGTGACTGGGTCTCAGAGCCCGTCTCCTTGCCTGCTTGTAGACAGCAGTACCGCAGCACAGGCAGTCCACGTGGGCGAAGATTAGTGGGCGCTGCATGGTACCGATCTCTGAATTGATCTCAGTGGGTTTGTCGACTTTATAGACGATAAAGAGACCCGGGCCTGCAGGTGCGGCGGCTGTCATGTGGATTCCACAAGGAAGCTCAAGCAGTTGCAGTAGCACAAATTCGAGTGCATGAACCCTTACATCCGACAGTTGCTTACTTGACGAGTTACCATGGTCCAGTACAGCTTCGTTGTGCCTGAGTGTTACCGATTACCGATTCCATTGCCAGAGTCGGTCGCTCGAATAAGGTTAGCGCGTTAGGGCTTGATTAACCGGATTTGGGTATCAATAAGTCAACCCACGGAGATTATTTTTCACCGTCAATGGGCATTGGCAATTCAAGTCCGGAACGCCCATTATTGATATCATAAAGGAGAGCTATTTCGAGAAAGACATTGGCGAGTGTAATGACTGGCCATTAAAAATCGATATCCACCAAAGCCTTGCTAGTAGCTATGGCCGGCTGCCACCATGAATGGCTCCCCAAACCCGATGCAAGATTCGAAATCTGCACGGGTCGATAGCGAATCTCCCTGGTACCTCAAACTGCCAGGCCTGTGGGCTCGATCACTGTCACGCTCAGATGGCTAGATGCGTCCCGCACAACTCGACAATCTTCGCGATGCTATCGTCCTTGTTCCCGACTTTCTTTGGTGAAAGGTCTCATTGCCACATAACCCTGTTGAAATATTCGTTATTGACAGGGGCCTGGTTCGCACCATTGGCAGCCTATCATACTATCCTTTTGACTACCCTCTTTATTGGCGTTGGCAATGCCACTTCACTTCTAATTTATTGCAATTTCATCAGATTTATTGAAGCCTTGATAGTACTATAAGATCCTTCGAGTCCTCCTCAATAATATTATTCAGATCACTGCACTGTTCCTTCCAAGTCACTATATCTTCTTCACTTTTTTGCAAGATCATCTTTGATAGATATCTTCTTTACCAACTCACCTTCTACTTACATACTTCAACCAAACATCTTCATTACTACACTTCTTCATTACTACAACAATCTTACTTCTTCATATCCTTCAACCAAACATCTTCTTGACGAAGACTATCTTAGCTCTACACTCAACCGTTACCCAACATCTTCAATACACTACAAACTTACCTCTACATAAATACTATCAAAATGAAGGTCACATCTATCCTTTTCGCCGCCGTCCTGGCCACCGCATCTGTTCAGGCTATGCCAACCCAAGGCCCCAGCCCAGAAGATGTGCAGGTCACAAACACGAAGCGTGCGGTCGAGGCCATTGCTGACGCCCTCGCTGCTCCTATGCCATTCAAGAACATCGAGCGCGACCCCGAGGCTCACGTCAAGGAGATCTGGTGCTACCGCCCTGGTGAGCCATGCTACAAAGCCAAGCGTGATGCTCTCGCCCTTGCTGCGGCCTTTGCTGAGGCGACCGAGTCTGCCAAGCCTGTTGGAAGCGGTAAGCACTTTCCACTTACAGCCCTATTCCTCCTGCTGTTGAAAACATCACTTTATTTCCCCTGGTTCCAGTCCTGGTTCCATCATCTTTACCGCATTGTCTCCGCTTTCTAAAAGTCAGTATGCTAACGAGCTATCTCACAGATCTCATGGAGCGCGACCCCGAGGCCCACGTCAAGGAGATCTGGTGCTACATGCCCGGTGAGCCATGCTACAAAGCGAAGCGTGAGGCCATCGCCATCGCCCAGGAGCATGAGGACGCAGAAAGTAAGCATTTACCTTCCAGTCCTTCCCACACCTCCACGTCCTTCAAAATATCGCTGTTCCCTCTTCCTCCCTACTTCCGACGAAATATACTAACTACACCCCTCATAGAACTTGCTAAGCGCTCCCCCGAGGCCCACGTCAAGGAGATCTGGTGCTACCGCGTCGGCGAGCCTTGCTACAAGGTCCGCCGCGCTGCCATGGCCCTCGTCGCTGCTGTCGCGGAGAAGGAGCTATAGGCTACAACCAACGTTAACCGGTGGACATCCTGTTTTCCCTGTCGGTTTCTTCGGCGTTCAAATCAACTTCAGCACAATTACCCATACCCGATTATTCATCACGGCTGTCTCGCGTTTATGGTTGGACGACAACGCTTCTAGGCTCTTCCCTCGTCTCTCGATATTGGCTGGATCCTTGAGCGCCATGTGGGAAATCTTTACCGCCTATCTTATCCTTGATCGACGTAATCAACAACACCATCAGATTACTGCCATATGCGGCGGACAAACATATCTATTTCAACGATAGCGCTAAAGGGTATTTGCTTGGGCTAATATCGACGATGATGGAACGAGTTTGGGCGTGGTGGATTTCTCGTTCTCGTCTTTTTCTACGCAACATATTTTCCCAGAGCATATTTTATGATAGCCGACTTCGGTTTGGACACAGCACAGCATTAATACTCCTTATCATACCCATCATGCGCGTGTGCAGCGGGCTATCGCCAGCACAGCAGATAGCTTATGAGATACTTATGTAGCCTTTAACGAATTCTCTTCAAGCTCCAATGACCTAATTCTTGTGGATTGAAAATATGATCTGTTGATTCTAGACGGGAAGTCCTTCCACACAGGATACATTATACTGTCGTGTTATAGACACTGCTCACTTAGTTGAACACTCAAGTCTGTCCTCACAACCAAGGTACTTGGTAGTTCTGGATCTGTGGCCTGCTATTTGTCATCCATGAGGTTGGGTGTAGGAAGATATCCCCCGAATTCGACGATACTAAGCTGACCTGTTTCGGGGCTTCCAAGAGGTCTGATTGGAGGAGTACTACGTTGACGGGGACTTCGAGGAGGGGTTGCGTTCGCAGGTGCAGATGATCTAAAAAGAGTTGGGGGGGAGGGGAGTGTATTAGGGCTGGAGGGTGGGCTGTTGATATTGGGAATGAGTTGCGATGGCTCTTACGAAGCTATACAATGCATCTTAATTTGGAATTTGGTTGTAATTGTGAGTTGGATGCAGCTTTTCATTGTCTATGGAAGATGAGAGATGGAAGTGAATGAGAAGAAGATGAAGAGAGAAATATCCAAAGGGTTGATCAGTCTCTCGCAGAAGTGCTAGTCAATAGTTCGATAGGTCGATATTTGTGGTATATGTACCCCATAACAAGACAAGTCCTTGGTGCTCATAGTCAGAGGAAGTTAAGCGGGTTCGGCAATACATCGCAGAACATAAACGGTACCGCGGCGCTGGTGATGAGGCCAGCAAAGTCAATGGACTGCACCGTAAGACATAGTAGTCCATGGATATCGTGAGGTATGGTAGTCGACATCAGCAAGAAGGCGCAACAGTTCATTCCGTAAAGCTTCAGCGTTTCATCAAGAGGGTCGGAACAAAGACTTACTTTTCCTCTGGCCTCTCCCATTTCACGATCTTTATGCGCCAGACGAGAACACACGTGCGAAGGTAATCGGATGTGACTTGCCTCTTGCAGTCGACTCCTCTAACTGGGAATTCGTCATTAGACTGGCATGAGAGCATAGACGCAGGAAGAAGGTCTGCAGCAAAACTATAGAGAGCATGCAACTAGTACGAACCAATTCCTCCCATTTTGATGCCTCCTGTCCACATTGACCCGTAAGTGACGACTTTACCGGCTCATCTGGTCAAACATGCCGTATTGGTGTTCAACATATTGCTGCCCTAGTTGCCATCCTGGATACTCAGTACCATCCTGTTGCTCTATATTAAAGCCCCCGTGGCAATAGTCGTTGGCAGGCATGGCAAAGTCGGAAGATATAGGGTGAGAAAGGACTTTCAACGGTGCTTGATCCTCTAGAGGTGATATCTGAGTGCTAGGTACCTGTAGGGGAGCGTTAGGTGATAGCATTGGTGCGTTGTAGTCCTGCCAAACCTCTCCAAGATATGGACTATTATAGCCACACGCTTGATCCATGTCCAAGTTGCCATTTGGGTCTTCTGCACTTTGCATATTCCTCTGGTGCCTCAGCAAAGCAAGTTGCTCCTCTTGTTCGAGTGTCGTTTCGTGGAATTCTCCAAGCCCGTCTGCAAGTCCTTGACCTCCGTTGGCTGGATATTCTGGGGGAGCAAGGTGCCAGAGTTCAAGGAGTCGTGATCGCTGCTGATCGTTCGACTGCTCAAAGAGTGTGATTTGTGATCGTAGAAGTGATGAAGGTTCAACGCCGTTCTGTGTGAGAATGGAGTTTGAGGAGGGCGTCTCCGGAGACCCTGAGTATCGAGTCGCATCCGGCAACAAGATATCGGTGGCTCCACGCGCAAGATGCGCTGAATGGTGGTAATGCTGGGATATGCTGTACACAATGTCGGTACTTTGGCCACTATCCTGAGTACTGGAGATAGGTGAGTGGGCAGGAATGGCACTTTCGCTCTTGTAGTTCGAGAAGCTCATCTTCTGAGCGAACATGTCTGCGAAATTATCTGGCACCGCTTGTCCCAGGCTAAAGCCGCACTATTTAGGTTTATTATCAGTTTTCATGACGCTGGGATATCAAAACATGTAACGTACGTCCAAACAGTGTGGCTTGTCGTTGAATTCACTTAGCCGAAGAGGAGTCGACCTGCATTGTTGGCAATAATCCAGGATTGGATATTCCATCTTTGAAGACACTGCGCCCAAAGTCCTGAGATTAGTTATAACGGAGAGACTCAAGAGGAGGGATTCGGACAACGGGGTAGCAGTAGTGCTTCTTATTTGCTAATGTATCCTGTGCTATATAATCTGCCTATTCTTAACTCTATTGACTATGGATCTGTGATAGAAGAGGGGTTGATCAGTGTCCTTGGGTAGGTACGAGGCGAAGGGCTGGGAGGTGATTCGGTAGTCCCAGGTCGTAAGAGGTTAATCCAGCGCAAGTAGGACTAGGTTGCTACGAAGTCAGTAATCTCGGTAATGGAGAAATTGAAGGGAAGGAGATGATAGAAAGGACGAAAGTGTAGTCGAGATGTCGAAGATGGGAGATGGAATAAAGGACTTGGCTCGTGTGTGCTGGCATATGACGAGTCACGACTTCGTCGCTGCCGCGCGGCTGTTTCAAGACTTTGACTCTATCAGAGTTGCATGATATGAGGCAGTTAGTTATCTTTCTACATGTCTACTTGATTTCAATATCATTCAGTTCACATCGGGCTATACAGAGTAACACAGCCCTGTTGAGATTAAATGCATTCTCAATCCTGTCCTGATCGGCATTTACACTTTCAACAGTAACCCTTTCGTTCCCTCGAACACTATACTTCGTCTTCTCTGTAGAGCTTGAAGCCACCCGGGACTAACTTCTGAAAAACTTGATTGGGGTCGTATCTCTTTGAGACAGCGCGTAGAAAATCTTGGCTTTCTTTCCCATACGAGGCAATTGGGTCTTGGGAGGGAAGCGCGTAGTTTGAATAGAGGAATTTGATATATTGATGTCGAGACTTTGTGTAATCTTGTGCTTGGCGTACAAAGGTCTCGGTAGCATTCAAAACAGCGGCATCATCGGCCGGAGAGGTGGAGGAGCAGGCAAAATTCATCCCTGCAGGCGTGTCAATTCTGAGGACCCTGGGCTCATCCAAGGATAGTAGGTATAGATATAAGATCATCAAAGAGACGGGGTTGACCCAGGGTTTGCTGGAAAAGCGAACGAGGGCCAAATTTGGACAGAGAAACTCACAGACTGTGCTACCTGGATCAGGACCTAAGCCTAGCGAATTACCACCGTTAGACGCCGCATGCCTCGTGTAAGCTTTTGTGACTGGTTGAAAGGTAATACCGGGGGAAACAGAGCCATGACTAGGGAAGCCAAATGCTAGTGGAATGAGGGAGAGAACATGCGCTAGAGTTACTGCGTTATTTGGAAAGGTGGCAACAGCCCAGGTGTAGCGACCGCCATTCCCTATCCCTCCTGCTGGATCACTTCCCCTCACACCGCCTCCAGCCTGACCCCCTCCAGCCTCAATAGTCAGGTCTGTAAGATTTGTGATTCTAAGGGTATTCACTAACGGAGACTTCGTATCTGTGAAGTTCTGCAGTATAATAGGATACGCTTGGGCTTTTGAATTTACCAAAATGTTCCCGAAGATTAGAGGTTTAGTTCTGTTGAAGATGTAGATGTTTTCCACTGTCGCGAAGTCATCAACACCTGCCTGGGAAGCAGTCCCGTAGGCTTGCAGGTATTGTAGCTGTCTGGTAGATTCCGTATAATTGGTCCACGAAGAGAGGACAAAGCCACCCCACAGTTTGCCTTGCTCAAAAGTCTTCAGGTCGAAACGGGTAACGATGCCGAAATTGTTACCACCACCTTTCAGGGATTTGAAAAGGTCTGTGTGGGATGTAATGTTAACATTGAGTATCTGGCCGGAGGCGATTACGATCTGCAACAAGGTCGGGAAACATAAGTATTCTATTAGCATCATGGTAGCATAAGCTGACCTCGAAGTTTGCCACATTGTCGCACGCGAATCCATAACGCGGTGCGAACCATGAATTACCACCTCGAACGTTATGTCAGCCATCAGCTAGAAGGGCAAAAGGCTATATTCTTACCTCCGAGAGTAAGGCCCGCGACTCCCACGTCATGGACTCGTCCCCCTACAACAGCGAGATCCATAGCGTCCAGTTTGTGGTACACGTCCTCCCATCTTGCACCTCCGCCTACTGAGGTAGTCGTTCGGTCTTTAGAGACCACGACTTGAGTGATTTCGCTTAGATCAATGGTCACACCGTCCTGTATGTTAGCTGCTCCAGCCCACCACATGTGACCACCTCCCCTAATTGCAAATATGCACTTCTGTTTTGCCAACATTGAGACTGCATCAGAAACGTCTTTTGAGCCGATGGGCGTAAATCTGCAACTAGGGGAAATCTCGGATTCGAAAGCTGACCAATAGGCATAACTGCCATTTTGCTCTTTGGCGTAGACTAGAGAGCCAGGAAAAGCAATTTTATCGCCAAAAGCTGTTTTCAGTTGGGAGCACTATGATTGAAAGAGATGAACAAATATTACTGTATTGAGTTAGGGTATCACATACACAGTGAAGACCTTGGTCGCTTGACCTGCTCAATGCTTCTGACCCAATGTTATCAATATGATGCTGAGGAAGTTCAGCGAATGTAAAAGTACTAAGCCAGAGAAATTGCAGTGCAAGAAGCATTGTGGAACGAAAATTTAGCAAGAGCTTGATGAAGTTCAAACGGCAAGTGTGAAAACCAGTTAATATTTGATTAGGCGTTAACAAATGTTTTAAATACTTCTGGGTTGAAGGTACAGACAGATTTACGAATGGAAAGTCTAATACCTGGTCCATGATAGGTCAGGTTTCAAGAAATCCTTCTTGGGTACTCTTGGCTGATCCCATAACTCACTTCGTCACAACCTCGCGTTGCTGAAAGCAATACTAGGCAGCCGATTTGGGAAGAAAATGCCGACTTATCAACAGATCTTATTGACCACAGCGGATACTACGTAGTAATCCCCCGCGATCGTAGGTGTGGTGTGCGTTTTGTATATTGACATGGTACCCGATGATTGGCGGGCTTCTAGAAAAAGCGGGAAATCTTTGAATTGTACGAGTAAGGTATCAGTAAAGGCCCAGGACCCCAAAGTCTGCAGCACGCTTCTGAATATGCTTACTATGCCTTATGCTAATACCCACAGGACTGGGGGGGGGCTTCTAGTGGCCAGGGTTGATAGCTACATTGATACTTTCTGATGCGACTTGCGGGCATCAAAGGCCTTGGAATAAAACATCAGAGCGCCTGAGACTCTGTCAACGAACAAAGATGCTTGTGCCTTTCCTTAGGACGAACCCTCGGAAGTCTTTGTGGATTACCTTAGCGTGTAGACATGGGTGCTTATTATCGTAAATATTCGGTGATTTACTAGTAAACGAATAGCGAACGTTCAAGATTAGCTTCAAGAGCATGCACCCTTTACTAAGCCCTGACGTACCGAATTTGGAAACGTGTAATCACTTTCAAACGTCAAGTTTTTTTACGGTTATTTATATTGACGTTTTAATTTCAATAGACATCATCAATTTATACAATTAGAATTAATATACGTTACTGAAAATTACGTAGACTTGAATTTCCTCAACAAAATACGGTTAATCTAGCTTTATACGTTCATTTCATATCTTATCGTAGAAAGACAGTAAATTAAGAATTTTCGTGTAATCCGAATCTAACAAGGGTTACGCTTCTACTAGTTTCTGCTACTGTGCTACTCTGCTATCTACTCATGATCATTGAATGATTAATGCAGTTGACTCGACTATAAGAATTGTATTTCCCAGTCTATTCACAACAGATTCTTTCCATCGAATTCATAAGATTCATCGTCACTGAAAGTATGTACAGCTTGCGGCCACTGATTGCAGGCAGTTCAATCACATTCAGGTCCTTCGAGGTCTTCAGGATAGGCAGTTGATGCCGTTGAATCGTCATGCTGTGACATATTACTACAGTTCGTACTATAAGGTACCTAGGTATAGTACGGTACCTAGGTAAGATAGATATAGAGCTCACTTACGATGAAAATATCTTGATTTTGAGTCATCAAACAGATATCTTGAGAGAACAGATAGGTAAAGACGTTATCAACAAGTAATTAAGATTCACACACACACAGAATACGCAATACGCAGTATCATAAGTAGTGGTGAAAGTACGCATAAGAAGTAGGTGGTCAAGATGAGAATGCGAAGAACTACAAGCACTAAATCGTTTATGGCTGTTCCGAAATCTTAGGTATTTCGACGTAAATCTACCGTAAATTAAGAAATTTACAGTGAGATACCTACTTCGTACGACTGTCTATAACGTCATGATAGTTTACGATACTTGTATCGTTCAATTGAATTTTACGTGTATAATTAGTGATGTTTTGCAATAATTTCGCTGTTACAAAAAAAATAGTGACGGAATCGTAATGATTTAATATACCATGCATTCTCGACTATAGCCTACCAGATTACTTCGCTAAGGTAGAGAATGACCCTGATTGTTCTAGACTGCGAGTAGACGAGCGTATCGTATTGGTCAGCCTTGTGAACCGTCCCTTTCCAACTCCCAAAAGGCACCACGTTCACCATCTTCAAGACACAACGGCTGCGTGACCGTATTTCTTGAAGTCAACTTCATACTAATGTCATTCAGTTCCTACTGACGAAGTCTTGGTGCGATGCATAGGTTTGTGGTAATGCAAGTCCATTACGTCGGCTATCAATCCCTCCATATCGACAGAAAAACTCTGCTATGGACGAGGCTGTTGGTCTTACGGAAGGGGTTTTAAACGTCCGCTGGAACACTCCCTATGCTGTAGATCTAGTCAGTCAAGCAAGAGAGGTGTAGGGGAACCAATCTCAACACATTTCTATTCGTTGGCTGCAATTGCAACGGATCGACGGTGGGAAAGTCTCAGGTAGGATGACAGTCTACTGTACTGACTGGCATTTAGCATTACGAGGTCTCTGCGTTGTATTCCTTCCACGAAAAAGCGGGATGCCTTCAGGGTATCGTCGTCTTTGGTGGAAGCATGAGTCTGGGAGTTAACCCTTTCCTTCGAATAAAAAGGTCAAGCTCTATTCAAGATGAGTGGCGGTCTTCCTAATATGGCGAGATGCGTTGCATTGATGCGTCACCAAGCGCACATTTCCAATAAGTCCTAGGCTTCTTCAGGCGTCTGAATAGTGCGTCCTTTTCTCCTTGGATCTATAATTCGAGCGCTGCGCAACAGGAAGGCTGTGACTAAAGGAACCAGAGAAACAGTAGAGCTGTCACTTGTTCTGATAGCTGGGATGCAGCATGGACATACTCCCTTCACAAGCGATAGACTTCGGGGTAGAGCTGATTTATATTGCAATAACCTTCCACTTACGACCTGAATGCTCGCTTTCAACTTTTTCGCATCGCATATCTCATATACATCCTCCCCATTCCGATCTTCCCCACCCCAGCCTCACGAATCTCGAACCCCAAATAAAAGTATCCATATTGCTCCACAAATTGCCCCAGCCCCTTTGCTACAGTCCCAACCTTGAAATATGTCAACCCATGAGCAGTTTCACTAGTATCGATTACCAGCAAGCCTAGAGATTTGTAGGCGAAATCTATTCTTTCCCCTCTCCGGAAGCGCACATCGCCACGAGGGTATATGGCAGTAATGACAGTGGACATGGTTGTGATGAAGAGCATGAGGGTATCTGTTCGAAGGACCCCGGGGTTGTACGCGGCAATGACGAGGGAGATAGGTGTGCCGGCAATGGGGTAGACTATGGGGTTGTTGAGGATAAAGTTGTCAAGGTTAGAGTCGTTGGTGCTTTGGGAGAAGCTAGGATATAACATGCTTTACAAGAAGAAAATTGTTATCAATTAATCGTGATGTTTGTAAGTCTTGAAGGACTTGCCCTGTTGCATTTGGAGAGGCTAGGTTTAGTACGGGATGAGGACGCCAAGGGTCCGCCATTGCCATTATACCAATATTAAGGATTTGAAGAAAGACGAAGGTATAACACAATCCATAGCGTGAATTCATCATAACGGTGTTCAACAGTAGGCAATGGCCAGCATTGAAAAGCACAGAACAGCAAAGACTTTTATAAATCAGCAGTGTTACATGAATGGTTTTGCAACCTGCATATGTACTTGGAAAGCTGCTATCGCAAGTAGGTACGATTGATGCTTCTTCGAACAAGATGCACGTAAAGACTGCTTGCGCGGAAGAAGTATGCTGATGAACGGGTAGAATTGTCACTGGCCGGTGGTTTCAGTCTTACCCTGTCACAGGAAACTTCTACCCGCCGTCACGAGAACAAAAGCAGAGAGGAAGTTCATTTTGGGGAAATTCATTCACAAAGATCCCTTTTAATCGTGGACACTTTGATCTGAAAAAGAGGAAAGGGACATGAAGTTGGACGCCTCTGCCGTAATAAGACTTGAACAACCATTCTCCACCGGAGTACTGTAGTCTCCGTATCTTGTCTTTCAAAATTCAGCTAGTTATTCAGGTAGGTATCGAAAATGTGGAGGAGCTCGAGAAACCCTCGTTGAGCACCTGGCTTAAACAGTGAAGAACAGTGAAGAAAGGTTCTATTGAATGCTACGAAGTGCAGCGGCATCCCAAGAATGTTCTGAGCGATCGGCGGTTGTGAGACATCAACTAATGTAAACGTCTTCGATAGGAGAGATGTCAAAACGCTACGATAGAGCTACACTCCTTTCAACATTAGACATTCACCGCATCAGCGGGGCCTCAATTGGCGATTTACCACAGAGGTAATGCTGGAAACCATCTGCACTCATATCATAGTAGACTGTATGAGTGAAATTTGCTTGTAGAGATTGCAGCATGAACGTATTCTTGGCAGTAACGTTGCTTAAAATACTTCTCCGTATTTCAGCGGTTGAAACAGCTAGACGAGGCGTAAGGTACTTCCAATTCGCAGTATTCTATTCTCAAGATCTTGGGATTAATAGCGAGGTTTCTGATAGAGTCTATGCTTCTGCATGGTTCCTCGGTCAATTCTGAAAAGCTGCGAACAAACCTACAAGCTTTGTAGCTTTCGGTTAAGGAATATATAAGGAATGCGGATTGATTATAGACTCAATTCATACCAGGGCAATCCTTGGTCTGTATAGCGATGCCAACCCTTATGAGAGACGCACAAAGACTTGCAAGACTTTCGCCGAGGAGGTAGAAGACCGCAACTGGGAAGGATATAGACGTCAAGATGGAGAACCTGAGGCTAAATCCTCGTAGCTGTAGGTTTAGGCTTGGGATATTGTCGAAGCCACCCGTAGCTCTAGCGGCGACGTGGATTCGAAGTTTATGCTATCAGATGAAGGCGGCTATAAGCATGCTGATCACCACTGGTTCCAGTTTCTAGTCGGTTGACAAAGACATCCAGGGGTGATCGGACAAAGTAATAAGTAACACCAAAGTAGCTATCATGGGGTTGGGAAAGTCCCAGCTTTCTCGACTGTGTCCACAACCAAGAAAGAAATCAGCTGTGATGAAGAATGTCGCCAGGAGTTCCAGCTCAGAAATGGCTGCCGATGTCAGCCTTTCTATAAGCGTTTGAGTGGGAACAGTGACGTCGACGGGCTTGAACCATTTGGTGTAGATGGTGATGGTGGAGGCTGAAAGGTCAAGTGTTGAGACGTCCAGCTTAGAGGTGCGTATATTTTCATCTTGGAATGCAATCTAACATATAGATAAACGGAGCACTCCCATACGAGGCATAGCATGAAGGACAATGGCCAGATGCAAAGTAATTGTCAACGTTGAGACTGATTGGAAAACGGCCGGGGAGGTCAAAAAGAAGAAGCCAACCGATAATGTACTGCTGGATGCAGCAGAGGTTGACAATTGCACGGATTTTCTTTCCATGTTCGCTGATACTTTACCACCCATGTCAATCTTACTTGGCAGAGCCGCTTGATTGTTGATAGAGATGAGAAGTGCAATCGAAAGGCGTTTGAGTGGTCAATTAGAGATCTATACTCACTTACGTACCTTATCAAGCTTTCTTCGAAGCTTTGGTGCATTCCAGCTCAGGCGTCTCTATTTTCATATGAGACAAGCTGTTCCTACGGAAGTATAACGCTTAGATTACCTTAGTGTTTGGTAATATACTAAGGTATCTAGTAGTGGTTATCTGACGCGTCTAGTATCCCTGCCTGAGCTTTACCTGCCACAGCCAGACGTATTCCGACCTTCCATAGCTTCTCCTCCATCTCTACTGCCACAATGGTGAGTATTGTCTGGCCTATGTCTAATCAGGACTTACGCTAAACATGCTTCATGGAGTAGACATCGATCGGCACTGGCTACGACCTTAACAATTCTGTCTTCTCACCGGACGGCAGGAATTTCCAAGTAAGCTTCCCGGCGCTCAAGCTTCAAAACCTCTGTCAGATATCGACTGACAGTTGCCTCTCAAGGCCGAGTATGCAGTCAAAGCGGTAGAGAATGGAGGTACATCGATAGGCATAAGATGTAAGGATGGCGTTGTATTAGCGGTGGAGAAGATTATAAGCAGCAAGCTGTTAAAGCCGGGAGCAAACAAGAGGATATCAACAGTGGATAGGAATGTGGGAGTAGTACGTGACTGTGAAATCGAGGGTGGCTGAAGGCCTGCATGTGGAAGTTATACTGACAGGTGCTGTGCAGGTTTCTTCAGGACTGGTGCCTGACGGCCGACACTTTGTATCACGAGCACGCGACGAGGCATCCTCATGGCGGTCAACGTATAAAGGCCCCATACCTATCGCCGCTCTTGCTAGCAGACTTGGCAGCTACGTGCAAGCATACACATTATACTCTAGCGTGAGACCATTTGGCATGACGGCTATCGTTGGCGGCTGGGACTCGGAAGGTGAATTAGGGGTTGATGGACAAGTGGGTACCGGACCCAAAGTAGGAGGAGGGGGCAAAGTGAAGGGGAAAAAAGCAGGTGGACTCGGCCTATACATGATTGAACCTAGCGGTTTATACTGGGTATGAGTGGTCTCTCCTGTACGTCTATACATTGCCCTCAGAACTAACGAGTGGACCACACAGGGATACTATGGTGCGGCGACGGGAAAAGGCCGACAAGCGGCCAAGGCCGAACTTGAAAAGCTAGACCTCGCATCCGGCAACCTATCACTCGAAGCTGGTGTCAAGGAGGCAGCGCGCATCATTTACGTCGCCCATGAGGACAGCAAAGACAAAGACTTCGAATTGGAAATGACGTGGATCAGCTCGGCCGATGGCCCTACGAAAGGACGACACGAGGAGGTGCCCAAGCACATCCTGGAAGAGGCAGAAAAGGCCGCTAAGAAGTCGATGGAGGGTGAAGATGAAGAAGAGACGACGGCGGCTGAGGGGGAGACGATGGAGGAGTAGGGCAGATTTGCAAGCGGCGTTGATGTAATAATACCTTTCAGTCCATAGCGAAGAGCGTTTCCGGATAACGAGTTCAGACACTCCCTTCACATCCTCTAAATCCAGAACCATCGCATCCCCCAACAACCCCCTCTCACCCTCCCTCCTGTCACACCCACATCTTCCCCTCCCCCCACACCCTCCCCTTCACCCCCAGCTCCACCGCCGCACTCCCCCAATCCTCCCCGTGACAATGCCCCCCTTCCACCAACCCCGCCCGCGCCTTCCCCTGCTCCTCATCCAGCACCGTCAGCAGCCCGAAAATCACCGGGACGCCCGTATCCAGCTGCACGCGCATCAGACCGTGAGAGGTAGCGTCGGCAATGTATTCGAAGTGCATGGTTTCGCCTTTTATGAGGACGCCGATGGCGATGATGGCGTCGAAGGGGGTGGGGGGCGAGAGGCCGTGCTCGAGAGGGTTGTAGACGGAGGCGGATTTTTGGGAGGAGTGGGTGATTCTGCCGTGTAGGGAAAGAGGGATGTTAGGGTCGGGGGCTGTAAGAGATGTTTCTCTGGTAGGAGAGAATGGGGGGGGGGGCGGTGGGTTGGGTTGTACTTTCTGAAGCGGCGGAGGGGGTGGAGTACCTTTGACAGGCAAAAGGGAGTTCATAGCTGCCCGGAACATCTTGGACGATGATATTGGAGTCCTCGACGCCCGCTGCGGTTAGGGACTTGCGGGCGCCCGCTACAAGGGCGGAGATGATGGCGGTGTTCCATCGGGCGTGGACTATGGCGACGCGAAGGTTGGAGCCTGTGCCATTGAGGGGGAATTAGTGGAAGCGTCGGAGGACAATCGTAGAGGGTATTGACCATCATGGACTTGAGCTTGGCCGGGGCCTTTAAGTGAAGCCATTGTTTTTATTGGGGGGGGAGGAGGGGGACGGGGAGGGATCTATGTACGATTTCAGGTGGGGTGCGGATTTGGGATACTTCTGGCTTTATGACGGATCATATCCAGAAGCAGCACGATTGAAATGCTGTGAGAAAAATCGATAACTATCGATACTGCAAGCTCTTTCGATCTTCAGTCGTCTATCTAACAGCTGTTCCTCTTGACTTGCCAAAACCCAATTCTTTCTGGTAATCAACCCTGACCGAACTGAACACCATTACCGCCGTGCCATGTTGAAACCTCCAAAATTCTTCTCGTGAACATCTCAAGTACCTATTCCACGGTCACAGACTTTGCCAGGTTCCTGGGGAAATCAACGTTGAGCCCCTCACCCACAGCAAGCCAGTAGGCGATGAGCTGGAGTGGGATCACATTCAGTAGTCCCTGAAGACAGTCAACGGTCTTGGGAATTTCGATCTTCTCAGTCTTGTCGGACGGGAACTCGGAGTCGTCAGTGTTGCAAATAACAATCGGACGACCGCCACGAGCAATGACTAGGTTTGCTATCAGTACGTAACGAAGGGAGACACAGGGAGGTGAGAATACCTTGCTGGTAAGCATTGAGAGATTTGGCGAATATGTCATCTCGGGTAAGGATCATGATGATTGGCAGATTCTCGTCAACCAGCGCCAACACACCGTGCTTCAATTCGCCAGACATGACAGCCTCGCAATGGAGATAGGAGATTTCTTTGATTTTCAGCGCACCTTCTAAAGCCGTCGAGTACTGGCTGCCGCGACCAAGGAGCAACAAACTCTTTTGGTTTTTGAAGAACTTGGCGCACATGGCTTTGATCGAGTCATTGAGCTTTAGGATCTGTTTGAATTGATCCGAGATGTGGGCAAGTCCATTCATAATGTCCTTGCGTCTCTCTTGCTTCGAAGCCCGGTCCTCGCTCAAAGAAAGGGCAAACATCATCATGGCGACGAATTGGGATGTGTAGGCTTTTGTAGAAGCCACACCAATCTCGGGGCCGGCGTTAATGTGGACACCACAGTGAGTAAGAAGCGAGATAGACGAACCGACCACGTTGACAATACCAACTGTCAAGGCGCCTCGCTCAAGACAGTATCGTAGAGACATGAGCGAATCTGCAGTCTCACCAGACTGAGAAACAAAAACGCAAGTATCATCGCGGAAGACAGGTGCCTGTCGGTCAAGGAAATCGGAGGCCAGCTCCACGGAAATAGGAATCTCGGTCAATTCCTCAAATGCACCACGGACAGCCATGCACGAGTGGTAACTAGTACCGCAAGCAATAAAGATCAGTCGCCGGCAGCGGCGAATGGTGCTAATATATTGCTTCAGACCGCCAAGCGTGACCTTCTGGTTGGCAACGTCCAGACGTCCACGCATAGTATTTATCACAGACTCGGGCTGCTCGAAGATTTCCTTTTGCATGAAATGATCAAATTTACCCTTCATGATTTCTTGGAGTTCCATCTCAAGAGTCTGGATCGCTCGGACATTGGAGGTCCCATCATCTTTGTTAAGACGATGAATGTTGAGGGAACCCTCGTGTATGTGAGCAATATCATCATCCTCAAGGTATAACACCTTCTTAGTGTGCTCAATAATGGCAGATGGGTCAGAGGAAAGGAAGAATTCCGTGGGGATAGGGGTACCGTCGTCGGACAAGAAAGCCCGGGACTGCGAACGGTGAAGTAATGACTTGTCTGGCGGTGCAAGAAGATTTGCAGAGGCCTTCTTGATCGCTACGTTCTGTGAGGCTCGCTCCGGAGGAAGTGGACCCGACTCCTCGGAGTATTCCACATCCACGAAGTCTACCTTCATCTTTCGCTGTGTTCGGACTCCTATAACAAGAGGTGACCCTTTGCGAGCCGCAATAACCTCATGTGGGAAGTGTACCGACTTTAGGAGAAGACCAAACGCTCCCTGTAACTCCTTAATGACAGCCTTGGCAAGAGTGAGGAACTCGATGTCTGGGTGTTCGTCATATAGATACTTTGCTAATTTGGCGATACACTCAGTGTCGGTTTCAGTCTCGAATCTGAATCCTTTTCCTTCCAGTAGTAACTTCAGTTCTTTGTAGTTGGTAATGATACCATTGTGTACTACAGAGAATTCCCAATTCGGATCCGATCTGTGAAGCTGGGTCAGCCTGAGGCCTTGGAGAGAACAGGTTTGTCTAGTGATTACCGATGGGGATGGCAGTTAAGACGGGACGGCTTGCCGTGAGTGGCCCATCTGGTGTGTGCAATGCCGGCATGGGAGTCAAAGACTTTGGTCATGTCTGGCTCGTCCGAAGCAATGAGCTCCTTCAACTTGGCAACCTTGCCAACCTCCTTAAAAGCGTAAACTTCATTTTTCTTGTCACCGTCAACAGCAAGACCGGCAGAATCATATCCACGGTATTCCAAGCGTGCAAGGCCATTCACGAGTGTGTCGAGAATAAACTTGCGGTCTTTCTCGACCAGGTAATTGATGTACCCGAAGATTCCACTGTATAGGGGGAGAGCAGTCAGCTAAGGGTGCCGCAAGGCTCTGAGCAAGCTCCCACTTACCACATGTTTGCTCGGCTTTTCTTGCTTACAGACTGAATGATCAGCTACAACGAAGGCACAATTGTGTGAGAAGCCAAAAACGTTGTTAGACGAGGCACGGGCTAACCGTCTATAAGAACGGCAAATGAGTGGGAGTTGCGTCGTGAGTTGTGACAGATCTCAGCAGTTATGGGATCAGCAGAGTGTTTATGGAATTTCGATGTGACCCCTGTCGCGAGCTAAGCAGGTGCTAACTGGCGAAACCATGCCAACGGGCTGAACCTGAGACTTCACATTCTACGAACCCCCTTTTGTCCCCCATATTCGCTCGGGGGTTGTCGTAAGCATCAGGCACGGCAATCATAGCCCATTGGCTATTGGGCTCGTACTCGTAAAGCAGCTGTGGGTAACCCCTATATGGCGGAGAACAAACATCGATCCAAAAATAGTAAGGCGTCCGTTCCTGCATCCGGACAGAGAACTGACAGCCCTATCAACATTGCTTTGCCTTTGCCGGCCTTTCACAAATGAGTTGCTGGTTTCACCATAGCTCCAAGTTCGTGCATTCGGTACTTGATAAGAGAACCGTTTCTAAAATCGGACCATCTAGCATGAACACAATAGGTCACTCGTTCTAAGCCACCAAGGCCTAATCCTAGTGAAATAGATAAATACTCGCGAATAAACGGCGAACGGTCCTCATCAGAGTAATATCGCTAGGACACCGAAGGCCATAGACTGAGGCAATGCCACTTCCCTTAGCTATAGAGAGTAGGTCTTACTCAACTGAGTGACCATGTTTCTTCTATTACCAATTTTACTCAAAAACCATCGAGATCCTCCATATCCCGGCCTCAGGTCCTGGGTTCAAGCAATGCCTGCATCCGTTGTTCCTTCCGGATGCAAAGTTGTTATAGTGGGAAAGGTGAGACCCAATACTCTTGCTTCTGCATACAATGCGGATAGCCGGATCCGGACTATGACTTTGCGATCAACGTGCGAAAGCATGCCTCAACAAATTCAAGAAAAAAACTACGACTAGGAGGCGATCACTGAGAACTCAGGCCAATCCCTAACTTCCCTCCAAATCCTAACGAACTTCTTATAGCAAGCTAGAACCATATTTCTGATACCCGCACAGTGCCCCTTCCATCGGTATTCTTCTAACTCGCCAAGCCCCATAGCCTGAGGAAAATATTGAACAATCGCCAGCAGCCGAGGTACTGAGCGTGGACTTGTGAGACGGGATGTTATCACCGACTCTGCTTATTTGCGCTGGGTTTGGTCGTCCCAGGGAGTCGTTTCCTGAGCAATCAATCCAGTTGTACATTAAATCAACGAGAGAACATAGAGGAGTATTCAAAGAGATAGCGCAGGCGATATATTTCAATGGAAAGAAATCTGCTTAGGCATTAACCATGATGGGATGTTCAGCATGTGCAACCTTCATGTGAGGTCATTTAGAAGGCCCTGGATGGATGCTTGCCATGGAGCTTTCATCGGCGGTCATCAGAGATGTAGAATGTCTGCACCACACCTGAAGGATACAACATGTAGCGTTGCGAGATACTGGTAAACTGTGCGGATACGAAATATGTCAGAAGTCAAGCTATTCGCTGAAGATGAAGTTGGAAAGTGAACATTAAAGATCGTCATTTTGGCTAGTGCCAGTCGACCAAATTATGTACAGGACGACCAAAGGAATGAACGTCAAAGTCAACCTATTGCCAGCACCAGGTAGACTACCAAAAAACCCTTAATACTATTGTGCTCGATACTCATTTCGCCTTTTCCCACTACGCTTCAACAGAACCCTTCGTTCCCCTTGGTTTTGTCCTCCTTAGAAGCTCCCAATTGTGCGCACACTTCGGTCGAGTTATTCGCGTTAGACCCCTCCGCAACCGCGTAAAGCCACGAGAACTGCTGCTGGCACCAAAAACGGCAGCGTTCGATGCATGACAGCTATCTTAGTATCCGGCATACTGTTAGTGAGCTGGCTGGGTGGCGAGATGGTGGATTCCAAACGGTCTAGGTAGTAGCCACCTCGAACGATGTCGCGCTCGTCCAAGGGCTTTGCCGACTTCTTTCCTACCGCACCCTCGGTCCTTCAGCAAAAACGATCCAAAGCTGCTCAGAATCGAAGGAGGCCTAAGCCAGAAACTGCTAGCGACCCTAATCTCACGCATGTGCCTATAGCGCCTCGAGCTCCGTTCGATGGGGAAAGTGAAGGGGATATCATCAATGGTGTTCGGAATGGTGAGGTTCACGTCGATCCTGCTGCAACAGCACAAGAGGATCATGATTGTGTGCAAGGCGATTTATTGAATGAAGTTGCCTCTGCAAGTTCGACTAGCACCTCGTCTTCTATCTTCAGCACTGGTCACCGTGCGCTTGGCATGGTCCACCCACACGACCATCATCATTCGACAAGCTTGACACCTTTGACCAACCTGGACTCCTCACCACCAGCTAACAATCAAAATTCACCAAAGAGAAAGCGTAATCATGAAATGGCGGGAGCTGCCGGCAATTCAAAAAGGTCTCCTTTGCACGAACCTCTCCGAACCGCTTCCCGAACTCGTACTCCTGACTACACCCCACTACAGAAGCGCTGTCAGGTCAGGCCAGGTAAAGGGGAAATCAAGGGTGCCAAGATCAAGTATGATCCAGACCAAGACAAGAAATTGACGTCGAAGGAAAGGAAGAGTCGCACTGCTGAATACATAACTTTTGGGAAGGAGGTATGTTTGAGGTCGATATGAGTGCAATATTTTTGCTATCTCTTTGAGAGCCACCACCTGACAGGTGCATTTCACAGGACGATGAGCCCTCACCTGCCGATCCGCGTCTGAGGATCGCTAGCTATTCCAAGGGCGCCGCCAATCATAAGAAGAATCGCCTCCGAACTTCGCCATATCTCTTAAAGCCCTACCACTATGATGCGGAGACCTCCATTGGACCTGGACCCCCAACCAGGATTGTGGTGACTGGATATGATCCTCTTACTCCAACCAACCAAATCCAATATCTATTCTCTAGTTTTGGAGAGATCGTAAATATTACCAACGAGACTGATCCAGTCAACGGTGCTCATTTGGGAATATGTCTCGTGAGTTATAAAGACAGCAGATCTGTTCGAGGGGGCCCCGCAACATCTGCAATCGAGGCCGCGAAACGGGCGCACGTTGAGTGCAAGAACGGTCAACATCGAGTTGGGCTTCACACTGTCTCTGCGGAGCTTGATAGGGATGGGTCATTGGGCCGGCGCATGATAATGAGGGCTTCGGAGAAACAGCGGCCTAGGGAAAGGCCCATGGAGAAGCTGGAGGAAATACTAAAGGAAGAGGTCGTCGACAGGCCGGGACCTCCTCCAAGCGCACCTAAAGGTCCTTCTGGGAAGTCATCCATGCGACCTGTTGCCCCACCGCATCCTCCTCCCGAAGGTCCAAAACAGGTCATCAAACCTCAGGCGCCAAATCTGATCGAAGAAAAGCCGATCCTAGAGCAGATTAAGCGTGATCCATACATCTTCCTTGCCGTTTGCTACGTTCCTGTCTTAAGTACAACAATTCCACACTTGGTGAAACGGCTTAGAAAATACTACCCCAAGGATGTCAGATGCGACAAGACAGGATACTATATCATATTTGAGGATTCAAAAAGAGGTGAAGATGATGCTTTCAAATGTTTCAAGGAGTGTCACATGACACAACTGTTCACGTATATCATGAACATGGAATGTCAACAGTATGGCAACCCTAGCTATGAGAGGAGCCCAAGTCCAGAGCGTGTCATAGCTGAACAGCGGGAAAAGGTCAAGCAGGAACGGCTGCGAAAAGAAGAAGAGCTTGAAATTGAGGAAGAGAAGAAGCAGAGAGCAATCAACCTGGACCCGGTGAGAGAAATGGTGGAAATTGTTCGAAAAGAGCTTAGAGATAAGCTTCTAGAAGACGTTAAATCAAGGATTGTTGCTTCTGCGCTCTATGAGTTCCTAGACCCTGACCGACATGCCGAGAAACGTCGAAGGCTGAATATACCTGATCCACACGACGGACGGAGACCAGGTATACATGTCGAGAGAGCGGATGAGACACCACCAATTGGCACCCCAGACTCGAGAAATGAGTTCCTTCCAAATGGGCGCCGACCTCTCACCAATTCTACACTAAATATCACCGCACTTCCAAGGATTCGCAAAGTTGTGGGTAAGAAGAGAGATGCCGATGGCTTCACCGATGAGCGTCGGAGGCCGAAGGCATTTAGAAAGAATGAGGCCCGGTCGCTTCACCATCGCTTGTTTGATCATCATGATGATGACGAAGATTCTGAGGATGAACTACGAACGAGAATTTCGAGAGACACTGAAGAGCAAGACAGCAGGCCAATGAGCCGTATGAGTGCCAGCTCGGTGGTCTCTGGTGATGAGAATAATGAACCCACGCCGAAGAAGCACCGCCAGTACCGCAAAGATTTGTCATGGGAGGGTGTAGCAGAGGATGAAGAAACCGACGATGTCAAATCAACAATGACCGGTTTTGATCAAGAACTTTCCAGAGACGCTATCTTAGCTTCTCTTGAAGAGGACGCCGGCAAGCTTCCACCAAAGTCTAAGAAGAGGAAACGGCTCATTCAGGAACTTGCTGCAAGGAAAAAGCAAAAAGAGGGCGATGAGCTATTCGGTGTCGGTAAAGATGATGAGACTCTTACTGTGCCCTCTTCAATACTAGACAGTGAAATCACTACCACCGAGATCAAGTTACCTACAGAGGACAGTGGAGCTGATGGCCTATCAAAAGAAGCCAGCGAGACCCCTGATCGGGATTCAGAGGTTCAGAAAGGGAAAGTGAAGAAGCCAAAGCCGAAGAAGAAGACTAAGAAACAGATATTCGAAGAGCGAGAAGCCCTGAAAAAGGCACAACAAGCCAAGGATCGATTTGATAACTTGGTAGAGAAGGCACCAAAGATTGACGAGTTCCAGCTAGAGGAGGAGTCTGGGGCAGAGGACCAACCTACGGCAGAGGTCCAATGGGGTGTCTCTCAGGACGAACCAAGGCGTACGGTCGAAGACGATCCCAACGTTGTTCTTGACCTCGATGGCTGGCAGCACCTCCTCAAGGACGAAGAAGATCTTGGCTTCTTGCGGCAAGTTTTGGCAAACCGGCCCGTTGCCCGTCTGGGTAATGTGGCCACATGGGCTTGGAAACAGAAGGAGATTAAAGCGTTAAATCGCGGGGGTGAGCGAGGTGTCGTACGAGCGGAGACTAAGATCCAGGGATACTATGTCCCTAACCTCTCAGGCTCCGCTCGAACAGAAGGAACTAAGAAGATTCTGGAGGCCGAGAAATCCAAGTACTTGCCTCATCGGCTCAAAGTCCAAAAAGCTCGAGAAGAACGAGAAGCTGAAGCCAAGGAAGATCCTAGTGCAGCTGCCGCTGAAGCCGCAAGGCTTGCTACCGCGAAGAGCAATTCCAAAGCTTCCTCGCGGTCTAATCGTGTCAACAATCGTCGTTTAGTAGCGGACATCGCGGCTCAAAAGCAAGTTCTGTCCACGTCCAATGGAGAAGGTGATGCACTCCGCTTTAATCAGCTCAAAAAACGAAAGAAGCCAGTCAAGTTCGCTCGCTCTGCCATTCACAACTGGGGGCTTTATGCCATGGAGAACATTGCCGCCAACGATATGATCATCGAGTACGTTGGTGAGAAGGTCCGACAGCAGGTGGCAGATATGAGGGAACGACAATATCTCAAGAGCGGGATCGGTAGCAGCTATCTATTCAGGATTGACGAGAACACTGTTATAGATGCCACAAAGAGGGGCGGTATAGCGCGCTTCATCAACCACAGCTGTACTCCAAACTGCACGGCCAAGATCATCAAGGTAGAAGGCAGTAAGCGGATTGTCATATATGCCTTGAGGGACATTGGGCACAGTGAGTTTTCCTTTTCAAGACGTACTGTATCGATACTAACATGCCTTAGATGAGGAATTGACGTACGATTACAAGTTCGAGCGGGAATGGGATAGTGATGACCGGATACCCTGCCTCTGTGGCTCAACGGGCTGTAAGGGCTTTCTCAACTAAGGTTTCTTTGAACAATAATTCGTACTTTCTTGTCCATTATAGTTGGCGACCGCTTCATCAGCGTTGCATTGTGCATTTCAGGCGTTCTTTTTATATCACCCGGCGTGGTGTCATACGACCAGGGGATTTCACAATTCAAAAGGACAGCATATCCCGGCTTTGGTATCTCAGGGCATGTCTTGTTCTCTCGGCAACAGCTATTGCTGTTGGGTGTCATGTACATTATTTGGCCACATTGGAGACGCTATGGGATGCCAGGGCAGATCTGAGGAACTGATACCTATATATCAGATCTTACTCGTATCGTACTCGAGCTTGTGACCATGAGGTATATTGTGCCAGTGGCTGGTCCTTGCCTGCCCATCGCGATGCTTGAGGGCTCTCCCACTCTCAAGCACCCTCCAACATCCTCATCCCAAGCCACGATGCTCCCATTGTAAACCTCCATCTGCCATTCCCCCACCTTCCCCCCTCCCAAGCCAGTCGCACTTCCATCAAAGCCCCCCCCCCTCCAACTCTCAAAAAAACCTCTCACACTACTCCACGAATCAGCACACCCGCGCCCCCACACCGCTCCAAAGCCTCGCAAACCCACCGAGATGATTCGGCAGCAAGAAATTCGCAATCCCCTCCTTGATCCGATACTCATGCCCGCAGTTCCCACACACCATCTTGCCCTCCGCGACCTCCGTCTCCAGCAGCAGCGCGTGCAGATCCCGCATCACCTCTTGCTCCTGCGCATCTTGCGTGTCGGCTGCGTAGTCGGGTTTTGTGGGTGGGAGCGTCGTGAAGCCGAGCTACTTCTCATTTTTTTTTGGCTTTTCGTTAGCCTGGGGGATGGATGGATGGGTGGGTGGGCGGGCGAATGAATTAATTTTTAAGTAGAGGGGGCGGAATGGGGTAGGTGTTACCTCGGCGGCGGTGGCGCGGATTGCGTCCCAGTCCAGACGTGGCAGGATGTTGTGGAGGAAGAGGGGGTTGTAGTCGATTTCGGTTTGCTGGAGCTCGGCGTCTTTGAAGTGGAGGGGGAAGGAGAGGGGGGAGGTTTTGCAGGATTTTACAGCGCAGGTGAGGAAGTTGATGGTTAGGAGTTTCATGGTTGGGGTTGGTTGGTGGGGTACTGAGGATTGGTGGGGGATTAAATTTTGGATGGGTGGGGGGGCGGGATGGGTGGGGGGGGGCGGGGTGGGGGGGGCCGGGGTTAAGTTTCTTCAACTTTGGTTATCACTATTGGTGCGGAATTGCGTTCACTTGCGAATCAATGGTAGGACTTGCACCAGTTATTATCTACGGCTTACTTGATATAGACATCAATGTAGTCCATGTCGCTGAGCTCCGTTTCCTCCACCTTAGTCCCGGGAGCCAGGCGGTCTCCGTCGAACGACAAAAAGACTTCTCCTTCTGGTCCCACTTGGTTGGCTGACCGGAAAGCGTTGACAATCCGTGATATGAGAGTAGACTACAATCATTAGCAAATGACGAGAGATCATAGAAGTGAAAGATGCTACTTACCGGCTTGACGATAAGCTTGAAATCATCAACGCCCTTCGCCCTCAGTATGATTCTAACCTGCGCTTCTTGCTTTGGCTGCGCCACGAGCTCCTCTTCACCCTCATGGTCCTCCGTATCATCCTCACCCGCAGCATGTTTCTTCTCCTTCTTGTACTGTTCCAGGATTTCCTCAGTCATAGCTTCCATATGTATCTGCCAATCTTCTTCTCCCAGGATGTCTCTCTGACCTTTCATCAAGACAATTCCGTCCTGGTCGACAGCTATGCCCAAGCTCTTGCACGTCGTGACGTCGAATAGCCGCTTCCCTCTCCATGTCAAGAAGACACTATTCATGAAGTCCGGAGTAAAGCCTTGCCGTTGGCACCATGTTACCCGGACGTCTTTAAGGCGCTGAGTGATTTTGCGGCTGACAATGAGAGGCTCGGTATTGGCAATGCGGGACGTAATCAGAATCTGAACAACAGCGTCTGCAGGAGGTGGAGAGTTTTGCTGCTGTACAGATTGTGATCTTCTTGTATATCCACTTTCGCTCACTGAAGGAGGAGTGTCTGGAGTCGCATGTTCTATTTCTGCTTCGAGTCGTTTCCTTCTAGCTTTTTCTCGCGCCTTACGTGCTAGCTCTGGAAACTCTTCTTCGTCAGACGGAAGCTCATCGTCCGGGTCTGGTGGCTTTGAGGGTCGGATTGTGGTGACTTGAAGATCGTCGTCTTCGTCATCATCTTGCCTTTGCTGTGATGGCTTTTCATCCTCCTCGTTCTCAAGATCTATGATCTTTGACAGGTACGAGTCCCCCTGTCTGGTAATCTTAGGTGCAGCGACCGACTTTTCATAGCGCTTGGACAAGGACCTGGGCGAAACGTGTGGCTCTACTGAACTGGCATGTTCGGTGGTAGAGTTGGCTTTTGGCTTGGTTTGGTCAGCGCGGGCTTTGTTCTCTTCCGAAATCTTGCCGTCTTCATCACTACTTGACTGGTCGTCGTCGTCGCTCTCATCGGACACGCGCCTGCGCTTCTCCGCCCGCTCCTCACTGCCTTCTTGACGTGCTCTTTCTCTCTCCTTCCTTGCTAACTTGGCCTTCCGCTTGCGCTCCGCTTCTGCGGCAAGATCGACGTATGTATGATTGGCTCTGTGGAACAGATCGGCGGGGCTTCCGAGGTTTTCAGGCCTCGACCACGATGGCTTGTTGAACAGGGAGCGCTTTATCGGGGCGGGCTTCGCAGGCGTATTCGTAGAAGATTCAGAAAACATTTCGCCACTGTCTTTCTGACTTGAGTCGTCAAGCGACTACTGTTGGGAATAGCCGGACCGAAATCGCGATGAGGGGAACCAGAATGATTAGCGCCAAGCCTCGCTACGCGCGCTCACGTGACCTTCGACATCCGCCCTTCCAGATACCGAATTATCGAAATGAGCATATTTTAGCCGTATGAATTGATCGATTCTTACTTCCTATGGAAAAATGCTACAGTACTCTACTTTGTTCCAATCGCAATGCTGGCTGAGAAGGTGCTTTACTGCTCCAGACCCAAGCTTTCTAGTAGCCTGACCCTTGTCTCGATGTGTTTCACCAGATTCGATCCATCCATATTTCGAGGCTAGAACATAAAGTAGCTTCACAAGATTGTCGCCCAGTGATTTGCTTCAAATTTGGAATGGTCAATGACACATCAGTGGTCGAGAGTTGGATCTGGTCCTCGTAGAAGCTGCCCTTTATAACCACATCCTTCAGACTCGAAATCTGGTAAGCTCTGGTCCTGAAATTGCCATGTGCGCTCTCCTTAGATGGAGGGCTATAAGGCATACGAGCCTAGGTACTTAGAAGAGTTGATTCACTTAGCTTAAGCGTGTGACAGATATGCTTAGAAGCATCTGTAGTGCTGGTCATGGTATAGAAAATCTTAGATAAAAAAAATCTCAAATGAGTGGGTGAGGTAGTGGTTTGAAAAAGTGAAAGACTGAGCAGGCATGTTGACGGTTTCTATCAGCCAACCGTGCGAGGTGGCCAAGTCCTAAACCATAAGGTAGCCAACACAGTCAGGTCAACATCGGTGGCTCTAGTTCGATGTCAGGTGGAGGGTTATTCGGCGATATCTTTTTTGTAAGGGCCGTGGATTGAAGACATCAGGAGATCTTAGCTGGGATCTCTAGATAGCAAATATAAGCATTGTAGATATGGCGATGGGCAAGTCTCAATATATTGGGGTCTGACACACAGAAGAGAGATCGCTAGCGGTATATAGCACGCGGTTTGGCCTCAGAGACTTTGGCTCGACAGTAGTCTACTGTGGTATACAGAAACCGTCTAGAGTAACTGAGCTCAGCCTCACCATAGTCGTAAGGCGTCCCACCCCTTGTATGCGGGAAGTAACAAAGGTCAATGGCTTCTCCCTTTTGTGAGCTACCAGTCGACATATTACGTAGACAACGAGAGGAAAGAAAAAGGGATGTAGACTGAGGGATGAGATGAAACACGGGGCAACGTAGCAAAATGTCTGAAAAGAGATGAGAAAGACGTCATAACAATGATTTGCGGGACATACGAAATAGATAGTAGGAGAGACAGTAAGGTAAGGTGGACGAGGTAGATGAGTGTAGACAAGGTTCAGGTAGATACTGTAGGCTCCAGGTAGCTCGCTTAATGAACGATCATGGCAGGGATCGATGCGAGTCGCAAGATCTAATTTGATCTCAATTAAGCACTCGAAACCTGGCCCATTCCTGTGACTTGAGAACGATTTCTAGCTTTAGAAGATCTAGGAAGTTGAATTTCAGTAATGGAGAACGGCGCCAATTCCGAAGGTAAAGATCCTTCAAGCTTCCTCAGTGAAATCATTGGGGCGCCAGTCACCGTCAAACTGAACTCTGGGGTTGTCTACAAAGGTATGCTTTTGTGAGGTTGGCTCGGAAAGACTGTCGCTGACTACTTGCTCTCAGGGGAGCTCCAGTCAGTTGACGGCTACATGAACATTGCGCTTGAAAAGACGGAAGAATATGTGAACGGGCAGCTTCGGAGGAACTATGGGGATGCGTTCTTGCGAGGCAACAACGGTATCACTCTGGCTGTAGGCTTAGAAGCCAGGAATCTATAGGGGCTAATCTTAATCCAGTCATGTACATCTCTTCAGACTCATGAATGAGTGGTTTGGACTGTTAGTCCAGATTCTTCCGCACAAGCATTTGGGGGTCAGCATAGCGTTGGCGTTCACAGAGTGTATCCGGATTTTAGGACCACATGAAAACTGAAACGTCAAGGATTGAAGTACACGGTACTCATGAAAAAACTGCCTATCCACCCTCCTTCAAAGGAGCTCCAGGCACTGCACTTGTCCAACAAAAGACCGTGTGTCCATGCAAGGCCACCTCTCCTTTCTTATTCTTCTCGACCTCTGAGCTAGACATTGCTTCAAAGACCTTCGATTTCACTCTCTATCAGACCAAGTCAGCTCTTCATGCTTGAGAATAGAAGAGACCGTTAGTGGCTTACGGTCAATTCTTCTCCCTCTAGTACAGCAATCTGGCTTAGAGAATGATATCTCTCCCATACAGCTTCTGGACTTAGCCAATAAGTAAATTCCACAGAGTCTTTGCCCAAAGGTAGCGAAAAGAGAGGGTCTGCAGATTGGATGCTGAAAGGCGTGGACTGAAGCTGATTCTCGAACACTTGTTGCCATTGCTCGTGTCTGAAGCGAGGATGGTCATCGTCCAATGACCACGTGATACTTTTGATCTTCGATTCCCATTCAGTGGTGGGTGTCCAGGATTTGGGGGCATTGTCTGAACACGATGAGCACGCGAACGTTTGTAAAGGTTGGTACAGCAAACAGTCTTCAATATTCCAGATCATGCCAAGTACTCCGCCAGGCGTCAAAACTCTATAAATTTCTTTGAGTGCTACCTCATTTGCGAACCTATAATGCATCAGCGTTCCCACGTATTCGAGCAGGGTGCCTTCTATGTTAGAACCCTCAGGCCAACAACGCAGTAGTCCAACATACCAATGAAATGCCTGATATAGAACCAAATATTACCATCTAGATATTTACAATCCAGTATCCTCCAAGTATAAGAGTAAATCGCAATGAACAAAAAAACCCACCTGCGCAACCACAACCCCATCCACCTCCCCCGTCTCCAATGGCATCCCTGAAGCAGTCCCCTCCAGAACCCTCACCCTACTCAACCCCTTTCTCTCCAACTCCCTCCTCATCCCCCCATGCGGCTCCACAGCAACAATGTCGAACTCCTCATCCCTCTCAGCCAATAATTCCGTAAATTTGCCCGTTCCGGCGCCAAGATCGAGTAAGCAGGCACCTTTGAGGCCGCTTACGTGGAGGTTAGTGAGTAGGGATTCGATAGCCGACGGGGGGTAGGAGGGCCGGTGAGCATCGTAGAGGGTGGCGTTGGCGAAGCCGGTGGTGGCTACGGAGGGGATGTTGGGCGACATTATTTATGTAAAGAATTTTCGAACTTTGAAAGATCCGCTTTGTGTTCAATGGATCGTTTGGGCATCGGCAATGGGTGACTTCCACAAATTTACACCATGTTACCAAGTTGACAAGACTCTGCGCCGACGTCACTCGCAATAGAGGATGGTGAACGTCCGCCCTACTAGTTCGTTCTGCGATGTTCTCTCAATGAACTTCGCCGAGTCAGCGGAGTCATTCTATAAGATGTTAGGTGTAAAAGAACTTCTTGCATTGATTGACTAATTCAGAAAGATCCTTTGCTTGAACGGAATGATAAGAACTATTCATTCCATAGTATAGTATCTAAAGATAACTTTCCATCTTGAAATGTACCTCCAACCTCAATCACACTGTTGGCTCCTGCACATGCAGACGAAATTTCCCCCTCGGACCCACGGTGGTCATTCCTGACTGTCTCGGAATTAGGATATCACACAGCTCCACCACACGCCTGATATCTCGAGCTATGAGGACTGGCTTAAAAACGTCTGTGGCTCCCGCGAACTTGCCACTGACAACAGCACGGCAATTACCGTGCTTCCAATCCAAGAAGGGCTCGTCTGATCTGTAAATGCGATACGACGTAGCGCCCGGACTATTTTCGATTTGTGTGGCTATATAATAGCAATCTGTTTTGCTGAGGGGTAATAAATACACGCTACAACTTATGGGCCACTCGGGTCCCAGGGGGGTATTGAGGACTTCGGTGGAGTTGCTGTAGATCGGGCCACTTCTGCTGTCATTAAGGTTGTCGAGGATCATAGAAGACGAGGAGACAATCAGTCTGTCAGCGACAGAGGACGAAGAGCCGGGTTTCGAATGTGACGGGATTGCGTATGAGCTGATGATTAGGGAGGAATAGACAATAATAGCATTTGTAAGGTGGAGTATGTAGACCATCTTTCAGCAGTCGCAAGTAAACAAAACAAGATCAGAAGGTAGAGGAGATGCTACATAGGTGGCAAATTGAACGGGGAATACAGTGTTATGTGTTTTGTAAAGAGATTTCCCACGTGATACCTTGGGAGGCGCATATCAGAAGATTCTTCCGCCAGCCCCTCGCTGTAGGTGGTTTCAGTACAGTAGAGCCACTCAGTGGGCTCCGTAGCATTAGTAAACCTCGAGGTCTCAGTACAACCAAGAATTGAGAACATGGATGTCTTGTGTGATGAGGTATGAGACATTGTATTGGTGCCAGGCCTCAACCGTCTCGGTGCGAAGTGGCGATAAGTGTTGCTCTTTCCTCGTCCTAAGTCGTAATGCACTGGGTTTCCCTTCCTATTTACTAGAACATATCATATGTACAATGATATCTTACGATGTCGATCATCATCTGCCTAACGCGCTCACCTGTTCGAACTCCGTTGACTCCAACGCTAAGTACGCTGCAATTGCACCCATACCCCTTCTATATCATGCAATATTTCCAGCCATGCCCATGAAGAGCGCTTGGATGGCAAGTTGCAAAGACCATAATCCAACCTTACTGAAACGCCGTAATCGTGCCTGGTCGTCCGTGACGTCTTTGGCAAAAGCCTGATAAGTCTGAAGTATTGTGAGAAAATTGCATTTTGAACATTAGGTATTGACCTTACTTCTGCCGACAAATCGTCCATCAAACCACTATCAAATATCGTCCAACTACCGTCAAACTCACCCACGCGCTTTACTACTCTGCAATAAATCGGAATAAAAGTTCTTCGCGAATTTATGTATGCCACAATAGGACGGATTAAAGCATTGTTAACATAGGAGAGATCCTTAGTGAAGAGTGGAACAGTTGCTCGGACATCGTTCAAATGAACTCTTAAAGCCATGACCAGGAACCGCTTGTCATCATCGGAACTTGACTGGAGAGGGGGACGCGAAGCAGTCTCGTCGTTAACATTGTCATTGTTAATTGTAGAGTTTCCGTCCCTTGGGCCATTTCCATTGGAAATTACAGTGGCCTCCATGCGGTCATAGAAATCGGACATAACCTTCGCAATACTCTCGTCATTGTCCGCTGGAAACATAATGTCGGCTACGATGTCGACGTTGCCCTCGTGTATCCAAGAGAACGGACCCTCAACACCACGATTCAGGTGGTCTATGTTGAGCCCGTCTATTCTGAGTCTGCTATGTTTTTTCCATGGTTCTGCTTCGCCAGTGGCTTCGATCCCGTTGCTGTGCTGCGTTCCTGTGTAGCCATGCATCTGACGTGGATGAATAGTGAACAGCGATTCATCAAAAGATCCGGACATGACATTGGCGGACAAGAAATCATAGAAGAGCCATTGCCTCCGTAATTGGGGCAGCTCACATGTGAAGATACTTACCGAAAATGGCCGGAAATTACGAGGTTGATGGACATTTACTAAGAGATCCTCCATCTTAAAGGAGTTTATTTCAAAGTCGCCCGGATTGTGCTCGTGCTTATAGATCCTAGGATCAACATACTCTCCAGTAGAACGAACATTTGTCCTGTCAATAATGCCTCGAACACCTTTAACTTCAACATCGCGTAGTAGTCCTTTGCTATTGAACCACTTCGTGAAAGACAGCGTGACATTGACGGTATCGATTGAAAGGTCGAATTGGGTGGAATTCGTGTCTTCTGGTTCTTCTTTATCGGCAGGTATTCCGGGAACAGGAACGTTGCCTAATTCCTTCGCCTTGTCCGATGATGATGCTGCTGCTGCAGCGGCAGCCGCTGTTGACTGAGATCCTTTGCTCACTCTTCCAGTCCCCTGACCGGGACGCCGAGAAACGAAAACATTTTTGAAGGTAATAACACCATCACCCCATTTGGGAACAATAGCGGACTCAAAGACCACCTTTACCCCTGAGGACTTCGTCAGGTAGTTACCTACCCAGCGGGCCAGGGTTTCCTGAGCGAAAACTGTGTTAACCGCAAATATAGCGAGCGAAAAAAAGGTTGTAGTACCCAGGATAATCCATAAGACGTGGCCTACTAAGACCCAAGAAAAGAATGCCCCAATATCGTCTGCGTTGAATGGTCGTGCGCTTCGAATTGAAAACCATTTGAACCGGACCTTGAGTCGCGACCAGAAACCCGTCGCAGCCGCGAGGAGTTCCTCTTTACTCGGTCGGTGGATGATTGGTAGGTGTGGTAGGCGGTCCATCAGATGCTTGTTAGTCGTTAAGGAAGTAGCGCCCTGATGGGGCATCGGTCTGTCCGGTATTTGCGGTGGATCTTGTAGGGTCGATTTCCCAGGCTCAATTTTAGTGTGAGATACATCTTTACAATCAGACGATGAAGAGCTCTTATGTCTGCTCCCAAGCAGAACACTCCGGAATCCGGTCTTAAGATCTGACCGCCGCCTGGACCTATGGTGTAAACGCAGGTGGTTGGAAAGCTTTGATTGGTTTAAAGCTTCACTGTCTACACTGAAGACCTTGCCAAATACCCGGGCATAACCTGATTTTTTGGAACGGTCTGCCGGAAAGTGTGTGCGTACTGTGAGGGTATAGGAGGTATTGGAGCCAAGCCTTGGACTAAAGGTAGAGGTAGTTTTTGCGGAGAGATTTGCGGACGAGTTAAAGTGTCTGTAGGGGGGGCACCATAGGTTGAGATCTTTATGTGAATTATTTGCGATGTTCCTGAAAATGGGGTGTAGTCGAGCTGTGAAACTGAACGGCGAAGCATTCCATGTTCCCGGGAGACTGGCGCACAATCTGCGTCCCAGGCTACCGTTCATTCTCTGTGTTCTTCTTGTAGGTGGAAGACCTCGTAACCATCTTTGGTACACGTAATCTGTTCGGTAGTGGTAGTGGTAGGGTTCAGTGATAGAATGTTGAGCCGCTCGTGTGCTCAGTCTTGAAATGACGTGAAGGAGGATTTCCAGGTCTCCGTTCAGCCAAGAGAAGAAAGAAAGCACGGGCCACATCCGCACAATCGTTCATTGGGATTCGGGAACAAACGACGCCGCACAAAGTGCATCCTGGCATCCAGCGAATTCCACATTCAAGCCAACACCACGATGCCCGCGCCGACAGCCTTGCTCCGGCGGCCCGAAGAGCTTTCTGAAGCTGCTGCAATACCTTTACCTCAGCAGAGTGAGTGTGTCAAAAAACAATGTTTTGTCCGCTAAGCTTACCTACTGATCAGATGACGATGACGAGCTACTAGTCGACGCGACTAGTACCGCTCTGTCTGAGGTTACACCACAGTCAATGCAGAGAGAGGACACAGAAATGCGTATAGACGAAGAAGGGCGCCCAAGCTTTCCCCCAGCAAAGAATGTCGAGCGAGCCCACCGAAGCGAGACCCGAAAAGTTCTCATTCCCCCCCACCGTATGACGCCCCTGAAATCCGCATGGCCCAAAATCTACCCCCCTCTGGTCGAACACCTGAAATTGCAAGTACGAATGACTATCAAAGCTCGAGCAGTGGAGTTAAGGACGTCGAAGTATACTACGGATTCAGGCGCATTGCAGAAAGGCGAAGATTTTGTAAAAGCTTTTAGCCTGGGTTTTGATGTTGACGACTCTATCGCGCTGTTGCGGCTAGATGATCTATACATTGAAACATTTGAGATTAAGGACGTAAAAACTTTGAACGGAGAACATCTAGGGCGAGCGATTGGGCGCATTGCTGGAAAGGTACGTTTGGAGGTGCTCATTTTGGCAGTTGGAATACTGAAAAGCTCCAGGATGGGAAGACAAAGTTCGCCATCGAGAATGCAAGCCGTACACGGGTAGTATTGGCTGATCAGAAAATACATATTCTTGGTGGCTTTAAGAACATACACATCGCCCGAGAAGCGATCGTCAGTCTGATCCTGGGAAGCCCTCCCGTAAGTCCCAGTGCCCGTCGCCCTCGCTGATTCAATGCTAATTGATCTCTGTTTGCAGGGCAAGGTGTATGGCAATCTCCGAACAGTTGCGTCACGAATGAAGGAGCGTTTCTAGATACCTTTTTTTACCTCTTGCATGGCTCTAGCGCGGCGTTATGGCTGGTTGGATCCCGGGTGGGTTGGGAATGTCTCAACGAAGTGACATACAAAAACTGCATTTTTGAGGAGTTATAAAGGCTGAGTGATGCGTAAGACATGCACGGCAGGCATCCACAAAACGGATCACGGTATGAATAGAAGTGCTCAAAAAGCGAGCAATATAGAACGCTGTGGTCCAATCAAAGACGCCTTATGCAAATGCTTTCTGGCTAAGGAAGAGATCAGTGCTAGTCCCTCTTCAAAGGATCGTAGATCTCCTCTATCCCATTCTTTGTCACAACCAGCATTTGCAACCCATCGCCAACCTCGATGTGTCTCTCCACCGCACTTGTGAAGGCATCTCTCACAAGCTGCTCAACCTCTTGTCTCGAGAGAGGCTCCGCCTTCCGTGCCTCTAATGCATGCCCTTCACCGCTCCCTGGGATGTATTGGTTCTTGAAGTTCACTTGGTTGTCCAAAAATGGCATTATCAGACTCGCTGCAGCACCTGCTGCCCTGCACTGCTCCCGCTCGTATGAACCCACCGGATCGTAACTGTAAAGTGCACCTTTCCCCTCCTCATCCAGCCCTCCTAGGATAGCATGGACGTAATACGGGAAGAATCGCTTTTGATATAGAATGGTGGATAATCTCTGTGCACACGCTTTGACCGACATTTTCTTGCCATGGTGATACTTGTACATTTTAACGACGGCATCGAGGCGTTCCTTTAGAGCTTGCCCATCTGCTGCGAAGCCGACCACTGAGAGTACGATATGCGCACCTTCTCCTGCTTCATCGTCGCCGCCTATCTTAAAGACTTTGGGTGCGTATCGGGTGTTGATGCTGTATCCTGATGTTGATCGAGTGTCGCCGGCGAGAATGGCAAAATCGTTGCCGGTGATACCTAATGTAGACCCTCCGTTGTCTGCATATCTGTGAAAGTAAGCTTGAACGCTGCTAACAAAGTCATCACGTAGCTTACGGATAGAAGCTGTGCTCTCTGTGGCCGGCGGTGGTCGCGGTTTGAGAGAAGGAGTAGCCAGGTCCGGAGACCATATCTGAATTGCCGCTTAACAGTGAAGCCATCAGGGGATTATGATGTGGAGGTTGAGTATGGCAGTCAATGTAGCTTGACTGTTTGTTTAGGTGAGATACCTTGGTGATGCGCAAGCTCAAGGGAACCTAGTCTGTATTATATTAGTTTTAGCTGGGTTTCAATACGCCAAGCGTCAGCGGGTTTCCATTCGGCTATTCTACTAGGCTCAGTCTCGAGCAACGGCTGTCATGTTCACTCATTGCCATGTCTGGTCTGGTGGGCTATGGAAGTAGCGATGAGGAAGAATCTGGGTCAACAGAAGACTCAGCACTCAAGGTATGATCAAGCCTATCCGCTATAAAGTGCTTTCTACTGGACCTTACCCAGGTGCTTTGAGCCCACTTGTTCAAACGCTGTTGCTGACGGAACAGACCTAGACGTTGAAGCAAGATGGACACGAAGTTCCGATGCTCCCGCCACTTAGTAGTTTCTCACCCAACTTGTGCCTCTACTTGACTACTAACTAACATTGCTTAAGAAGTGTCTCTGGTATCAACTAATCCTCTGGGTCACGGATCTTCTGTTCCCCAGGTCCATGCTTCGAACGGCAATTTGGTTGGACCATTGGGCCCTCCAACAAGCGTGGCATCGGTGAATGATATTTGTTCTGCTCCACAATCGCCCTACTCCGCCTACAGCACCTCAGTCCGGGATCTCACGCTTCCCCAAATCCTCAATATGAGTATACCACCGTCGCCGCCTGGATCTCCACCCCCTGGAATGGAAAAGAAGTTTGAGCACTTCCTAGAGCTTAAGCGGCAAGGTGTTCATTTCAACGAAAAGTTAGCCAGATCTTCGGCACTTAAGAACCCTAGCCTACTCCAGAAGCTAACGGCTTCCGCGGGTGTGGATGAGCATGACCAATACAGTACAACGCTACCGAGGGAGATCTGGGATCCTACAGGGTTTCCTTCTTGGGCTTATAAGGAGGAGTTGGCGAAAAGCCAACAAGAACTCACGAAAAAGAACGAAGAAGATAAATCACGTCTACAACGTGAGAGCGTAAGTTTCATCTCTGCGACTCGCACTGAGCCGCTGAGCAGGAGTGGGACGCCAGGAAATGCTGTTGTGGCCAAAGGATTCAGGGGCAGCGCGGCGGAGAGGGTCATGGCTGGCCTGGATCGCGAAAGCATAAGGTCGCCTCAAATTCCGAATATGCGGAACAGTTTGGATCGTCGAGGCGGACGGACTGATGGCGCCCTGCAGGAAACAAGTGTAAGGTCTCCCAAGCGGAAGCGTTCGAGATCCAGGTAAACTTCCAGTAACAATCCATAAACAAAAATCACATATTAGCGTGTGCAGAAAGCTCTGCAATCCTTGGCATTCATTTTTGCGCTACCCCACGGTCCCTTTTGTATGGGGAATTCGGAAATTCAACCCCACCCCCCCCAAATTGCGGAAAATTGAAGCTATTCAGACCTCTTTGTTTGTTGACGTTCTTGTAACCGTTTTTATTCGAAATGCCTCAACGCCGAAGTCAAAACCTACCTCTAGATGACCCTCTCACCCCCTCTAGAGCATCCGGAAGGCGTAGGAAACCGACGACTCGGGCTGAACAGCCGTCAAAGACCACTGATCGAGCTGCCCCCCCCGACCGAGCTGCCCCTCCCGGCCGTCACCGTAGAGAAGCTCTCATTCCACCGGATGTAGATGAACCCCGGTTGCCTTCAACTCCTCCGCAAGCCTCGCCGTTGAACCAGCCTTCACGAATGCCTGTACAGGATAGATATCCATCTTTCGTATAGACCGGAAGAACACTCCAGCAATGCCCTCTCGTTCTAGAGGCTTGATAGCGAGCTGGTTGATCAACGGGAGCGTAGGCTTGATGACGCCAGCCTGTGGTCTCGTTGAATAAAGACTCATCCACGAACACGAGCTGTTCGGCCGTCAAACGAAGCATGTCTGCTATTCAATTCAAACGAAGCTCATCGTTTTGTCTGACTCCTACACGCTGTCCTTTTTTATTACTTCAGCGTCTCCTTTTCAGAATTCTTGATATCGTGGATCGATGCACGTTAATACTCCACTCCTCTCATATGTACCAGACCATCTCTTTCTGCATGACCCACGACTGTTCTTCAAGGTAGGCTATGAGGCCATTTTCAGCTGCCTTAAACACCTTGCGGGGGGCCCCTTTGGGGCGAAACTGAGGTTTAAACGATGACGAATACATGAAGAGATTCTCTAGAATGCTATACACTGTTCTAGGACAGCAGTGAACCTCTTCGACGATGGCGGCGGGTTGCCAATGAAGTAGTAGAAGTCGTACGATTCTGGAGCGAATCGCTGCAGGTAGTGGGGCCGATCATAGCTGAAAATGCGTTAAGAACGTCAACAAACAAAGAGGTCTGAATAGCTTCAATTTTCCGCAATTTGGGGGGGGTGAGGTTGAATTTCCGAATTCCCCATACAAAAGGGACCGTGGGGTAGCGCAAAAATGAATGCCAAGGATTGCAGAGCTTTCTGCACACGCTAATACCCAGAAACGCCAAGTGTATTTTGGCGCTTAGCACGAAATCCACTAAGCTACATTTGTGAACCGCGTAGACCACAGCTTGAGCTTCAAAACTCATCATCAGCTCAAGAACTTAGACCAGCTTATTGAAGGAACATTCTATCACATTGCGTCCTTCAAACCTTTCGTAGAAGCACAACTATCCCGCTAATCGTCAGTCCTATAACCTCCGCCATGAACCATCTTCCGCAGGCCTGGGGCCGGGTATGTCACATACACTACATAGGAAAGAGCCCAAGCTGATCCTCTGGATAAATACATAGCCACGGGATGATGTCTATGGAGCTTACGATCCGTCATATCTACACTCAACCGGTCCCAAAAACCACACACAATCGCCAATAGTAACGGGGACATCAGTCGTTGCTGTCAAGTTCAAGGATGGGGTAGTAATCGCCGCAGATAACCTAGGTTGGCTCGCTCTGCTGCATTATGGATACTCGTGTCTGCTGACTTCACTGTAGCTTCCTATGGTTCCCTTGCACGCTTCACAGACGTGAAGCGCCTACGTCCTTTTAACTCCAAAATCATCATCGGTATTGGTGGCGATGTCTCAGACATGCAATATCTCGACAGACATCTTACCTCTCTCGATATCGAAGGGAACTACGGCTCTAATGGCCACGATCTAAACGCCAAAAATCTACACACCTACCTCTCCAAGGTCATGTACAAGCGCCGCACGGATATAAATCCTTTATGGAACCAAATACTGGTCGCTGGACTTGATGGAGATGACAAGCCTTTCCTAAGCTCGGTTGACCTGTTAGGCACGACATTTTCATCGCCAACATTAGCAACCGGCTTTGGGGCGCATCTGGCCCAACCGCTACTGAGGAAGCTGGTGGAGGATGAGGCCGCGGTTCAATCTATATCTAGAGAACAGGCTGTGGCTGCGGTGAAGGAGTGCATGAAGGTGCTTTTCTACAGAGACGCGAGGAGTTTGGACAAGTATTCCATGGCTGTGGTTACAAAGGAGGGAGGAGTGGACCTAAAAGAAGATGAACTGTTGGAAAATCAGAGCTGGGCGTTTGCGGAGACTATCAAGGGATATGGTACTCAGGTAGTTTAATTTCTCGACACGATATTCGAAATATCGAGGAGTCGTCATTGAAGCGATACGTCTTGCAGATTCATTCACCCATGTGCTGCACTGGTGATGGAAAAGGCTGGCTCGTAATATACTCCAAGGTTCCCTACTCAATCCCAGGCTAAACTCCCTCACAATTTTGGCCTACTCTTGACATGTTCAACTTTGTTTATACAAGTCCCAATACCCTCCAATCCAACCTCGACGATATCGCCATCCTTGAGCCACAGCTGGGGGTTTCTTCCCATCCCAACTCCTTGCGGCGTCCCCGTAAATATCAAATCTCCTGGCATAAGTGTCGTTCCCTGCGACAAGAACGCAATCGTCTTCGCAACCCCGAAAATCAGATCTTTTGTCGAAGAATCCTGAACAGTCTTCCCATTCAGCTTTGTCCATATTCTTAGTGTTTGTGGATCTTTGATGATGCTTGACGATACGATCCCAGGTCCAAAGGGAGCCCACCCATCAAAACCTTTACCCATTGACCACTGGCCGCCACCGCGTTTGATTTGCCATTCTCGGTGCGAAACGTCGTCGCCAACAGCATAGCCCATTACATAGTCGAGAGCTTTGGACTCGGACACGTCTCGCGCCTGTTTGCCAATTACTGCAACGAGCTCGCATTCGTAATCTAGACCCTCGACTTCCTGGGCCATGGCTGGCACAGGGATATTGTCAAAGGGACCGCCCAGAGACGTGGCGGGCTTATAGAAGAGTATTGGGTATTTTGGCAGGGGCATGTTTGACTACGGTGGTGTTAGGCACGGTCTGAGATTGGTTAATGGAAATCTTGCGCACCTCTTTCGCATGCTGCTCATAGTTGAGCCCTAAGCACCTCACAGTCTTCACGTCTTCTTTTGCCAGCGGCGCTAGTAGCAGTCTCACGTCCTGCAGAGCTTAGTCGAGCTTCCTGACAAGCTATCCCATCCGCCTATCTGTCTCTTACCGCAACCTGCTCGGTTACATCATGCTGGCCAAATATATCTCCCTTGATAACGCGCGCCTGCCTGGTCTTTCCAATGTCACTCACGCCTGCCGGTAAGATAGCGTCGCCATAATATGTCCGGCCATCTTTGGCAAGAAATCGGACCAGACGCTGGGAGCTGTTAATGGTTGCTAAGAGTTCTGAACTGAGGTATTGATGCAGAGACTCACAGAGAAGGCTGGCATTGCACAGTTGGGTACTGATCTTCGTGTTTTTATCGATTATATAATGTCAATGCAATTGCAATATGAGCAATCGGGAAAGTAGGTAGAAGTGGGGAGAGGATCATCATCCCCAGCATCGGAGTTAACGAACTGCCGGCGCTATTGCCGCTGGAGGACTCTCGCCAAGCTGTCCGTACTCGATCGTTTGCTTTGTTTACAGCAGCAGGCAGAGTGAAGGTGTCAATATGAGGCTTTCAGGACTACAGAGAGATGTTTTGTCATTGTATAGACGATGTCTGAGAGCAGTAAGGCAGAAGCCCATGGTAAGTGATCATCAACTGGGGAATGGACCTTGTATTCAAAAAGTAACAATGAAAAGGATGCCCAGGAGAATTTCCGGAGATATGCCAGGTAAAGAGCATAGCCGAAGCCTATATTTCAATACTAACGCTTCAAATCAGGAATGAGTTCAAGGAGCATGTCACACTTGATACAAAGGATTTCGCAGCAATCGAGTATCTCTTGCGGAAAGGTCAAAGACAACTGGAGATGTACTCGTCACCAGGCATTAGAAACATTTCACGTTGACGTTCAAGGTCGGCCCTTTAAAAAGACTTGTCTCGAGGATTAGAATATAAGGATAGCTAAGCAACGCTGTAACGCCGAGAATCGCCAACGCCAGCGCTCAAATACAGAAAGACACTACGGTACTACGGATCGGACCCAAACCCAGGAAGCTCCTCGTACCAATCCTTAGGACTACTCACAGGGAGGCATAACCCAAGCCTCCAGAAGTAATCCCGATGAGCAAAGAAAAGTTGCCAGATCCGAAATCGAGCTGGTACCGTTAAGAAGCCTTTGCTTTCGTTCCACCAGTCTTTAGCCTCTGCAATTGCTTTATCTCGCTCGATGCTATGCATAGGTACTCTGTTGTAAGAATCGTCTGCACCGGCAATACATCGAGGGTCTTGACCGCCAACACAAGACTGGAGGTCTTCAATCTCCGATGGAAGCTCAGGTTTTGAGATGTATATCTCTCCGGCATGCATTCCATAACCCCATTCACTTAGTGGTAATAAAGGCACAGGATCATCGACGTGTGTTACCCGCCTGAACATTTTACTAGTGCTGTTCCGATGATCGCTAGAAAACCCCTTATCGATGTATTTCATGAGCGCTTGATTTCCAATTCTTGGCTCTCCGAAAGTCGTGACTTGTGGGTTCCAGCCCCGCGACTTGAAATCAAGGGAAGCCAACGCGGCAACAGCGCCTCCTAGGGAATGCCCTACCAACATAAGCTGATACTCCGGGTGGTGCTTGATGAGCTCTTCGAGATGAGGAACGACATGGGGCCTAGTGTGCCTCCACGAGGTCATGAAGCCTAGGTGGACCGTGCAATTGGTACAATCGGATTTTTCAGGATCGATGGACCTCCGGAATATCTGGCGAGGACCAGTTAATGAGCTGAACAGACCGTCGCTAGAAGATTTGTCGTTATCATCATCACCAGGGTATGGAATATATTCTTGGGGCACAGTTGACAGGTCGATAATGGTGTTGGCTACGGAATATGTCCCTCGAAAAGCGACGATGATGCGCGGGACTGATGGATAATGAGACAAAGCAATGTATCCGCAGCTGTCAGAAAGTAAGATCCCCGTGTTCCACGTCTACAGCAACAGCTGTCAGCGTCATGCTTGAGTGACTCACTCTCAAGGTGCTTACTGTAACCAATTCAAAATGCGGGAAGTCTTGACATCGACTCGCGCAGAGAAAAGGCTTCTGTATGCCAGTGCCCGTTGCGCCCACACAATAGGAGATATCCACAATACGCGATAGCTCCTCGAGGTCAGCGAAAAGCTCAACAGAGATGTTTCGATTTGCCTCCAAAAGACTTCCAGTCAAAGGAACCTGAAGAACAGGGTTTCCAAAGACATGAAGTGGGCCGGTACACACGAACAACAACACAAACTGAATGATCATATAGCGCATTGCGGCAACGTCGCTGATAGAGCTGTCGCATCAAAAAGGGTAGATTTTGATAATGTGAGTGTCAAAGTCGACGTCATGTGTCAAATCCTGGGGCAAGACCCCGCTACGAGTAAGCGCGTCCTGGCGTCTACGCAAATCTCGGCTAAGTGTGTCCTTCGCCCTGTCTCTTCTCCAACGCTACATGCATCCAGTAGAACCTCATGAGAGCGAGAACCGCGGAATGCACGAGTACTTCAGGCGTCGCAGAGTATCGCAGGTTTCTCAACAGAATCAGCAAGCAAGCTGTCAAGGGTTCCTTTTAAATTACAATACGAGAGCAAAAGAGTGTGGGGTCAATAGGCTTACCGGTATTCACACCGGACAACAGCAGTTCCTACAGGAACTTTCCCTTGTAACATTGGATAGTTGTTACGACCTGATGACTGATGGGCCACTTTCTGTTGTTAGGACAAGACTTTCCCATGCTTCAATGACCATAGGTTATCATCATACAATTTCATTACGTTCGAGTGCAATTAAATGGACGCCTCGAATGAGTACCGTCACCTATCTCATTCATCTCGTAATATCATCTTCCTCCAACTATATCTCCTACTACGTAGGATATCATATCACCAAGCACGAAGCTTTTCCAATTTCCAATTTTTCTACATCTGCTGCGAGTAGCCACACCCGTCTCGTTTACGAAACCAAGAATGCACCCTACCCACTCTTTCCGGAGATCTTGCCAGTGACCGTTCGTAGCCCGCAACTTGATAAAACTTCCTTAATCAAGACATACCGTGCTGATAAGTATTGAGATACCTTGATCATCTACATTTCCAAACCCTTCCTTTCTTCCCCGCTCAAAACGGCATGCCGGCAGCTTGACCCATGGCATTTTTCTCGGACACGGCAATATGCGCCTGCCTCTCCAACCCCAACTCGAGTTCCGCCTCTAAATAAAGGTAGCATACCTTATCGGACAATCCACAAAGCACACCACCCCCAAATTTGTCAAAACCACCGCTTCCGTTCCGAGATCCAGATCTGCTGGCGAGAAGAAGCAGCGGTATGGGTGGATGCAAGTGGCAGCCAAGGAAAAAAGAACCAGGACGTTACAGCTCAGTAGGAGGAGATCGGTTTTCTTTGGCGGAGATTATTGGGCACGTGGTGAGGTGGCACGAGAGGGGTTTGAAAGGAAGGGCTGGGTGCAACAGTAGTCCTCGGCTTAAACCCAAAGTTATCAGACTTTGGTTTATGCTGGGATACGGATTAGAGGGGTGTTTTATCTCAGCTTCGCTATGGTGCTTTTCGGTTTAATTCCTTTCAAATGCTCTGGCTTGGTTTACCCAATTTACCAAATCCTGTAGGAGTAAGTATCAGATCAGGCTCGTTTATGTCGTCCATTTTTAATCTGTACAGATCAGATTATGGGCGAAACTGACGGTTTCTTGTCGATGTTCTAGATTCACTAAACGGTTTGGACATGAATTCGAGTACGTCTAAAAGCAGGAATGCAAAAAACCAACCCAACTACCCTAGAGATGCCTTGGAAACCCACGCCAGCGAAGTGCAAACGACCACCACCTATGCAGAACCCACCGCGTGCGCAAAAACCTTCGCCGCAAGCTGACCGAGTAATTTCGACTTGTCCCCCTGAGGCAGCTCTTGAAAGACCGAGTAGACGCTCTTCCCTCTTGCATCCCTCACAGCACCCAGTCTATTTCCCGCAACTGCTCCTGCCAGCGCACCTGGGAAATTGGCCATGATGAATCCCATTGCGCCTCCGCTCAGTCCACCAACAAGACTCCAGAATTTGCTTGTCGGCCTCGCTTCCCTCCCCTCGGCCATGCCCTCTTCTCGCAACATCTCTTCAAACACGGACCCAAACTGCTCGTTGCTTTTTTCATCTGGGTTGATGTCATTCCTGGACCCGAACCCGAAGGCCGACCAGGGGAATCCTCCACCACCAGAACCGGCTTGCGGGCGAGGGATTTCTTCCTCTGGGTCCGAATCCGAGGCTGATGTACCGGGGAAGCCATGGTAGGTTCGTGCGGCGTCGTAGTCACGACGACGAGAAGGGTCTGAGAGGGTGAAGTAGGCATCGTTGATTTTCTGGAATGTCTTTGTTCGGGCGGGGCGTTCTGGGGAGTCGGAGGGGACGCGGTCGGGATGGGACTTTAGGGCTTGTCTTGCGCATGTCAGTGGTTCAATCCATTAAGGGCGTAGGGTAGCACAGTACTTCTTGTACGCATCGCGAATCTGCTGTTGTGTCGCGCTTGGGGATATGTCAAGAACCTTATCTATTCCTATCAGGCTGGCAGGCATGAAATAACGTAGAGCGAAGCATACAATAATCAGTTGGTGCGTCTAGAAACTCTGTATCAGAATATGTCTCTGCAAGTGTCCTCGATCAGACCTTGCTTACCAGCCATCTTGCAGAACGACGCAGCTCAAGGGAGCAGGTTTAGAACGACGGCGAGTAATGTAGGTGTGCAGATAGCTCAAGAGTAATTGCGCACCGTAGTAGGCTTCGGTACTGAAGGTCTTTTAGGGAAACGGTAGAGTTCAGAGCAGACGAGCGCGTTGGGTGTCACGAGTGAAGGGCCTTGAACATGAGACGGTGACGCACCGTCAGTCGAAACCCTCCCCCACTACCTACTGCCCCGGTCGAAGTTCAGCGGCCGACCCCAGAGCGGTAAAGCGTCATTTCTACTTAGCGTCTCGGCAAGCCTTGCGAATCAAAGCTTTGCATAAGACAAGCTTCCCTTCAGCCCCGGCCCAACCTCTTGAGGGCGGTGAGTGGAGCTCCTTCGTGCCAATCGTTCAAAACCACGACATCCGCCATCAAGCTATTCTCTGTCTCAATACCACTATTGGGCACCTACACCAAGTCACCAGAGGGTAATCCGTCGAGACTGAAACAATGGCCTGGTTTTCTGGACCTGGACGCCAATCTCCTACTCGATCTCACTACTCAACATCCCGCCATTCGTCAACATCACACTACAAACGACGCCCACGCGATGGCTATATCCAGAAGATGGTATATGAGATCAAGCGCATCATTCGTGATTTCTATCACTACGCCCGAAAACACCCGATGAAGGTCTTCATGCTGGTAGTCATGCCTCTTGTTACGGGCGGGGCCCTTGCCAACGTACTGAAGCAATTTGGCATTCGGCTGCCGGCTGGTCTTTCAAGTGTTATGGGTGGGCGAGGAGGGTTTGGAGGCTCCAGCTTCGGTGGTCGCAGTGATCATGGTGGCGGAGGCGGCGGCGTCCAAAGTCTGATGAAGATGGCGCAGATGTTTATCTAAGGTGATAGACGCTCTTTGCGATAGTATTGGGGAAATGTACGTCAGATAAAGTAAGATTCAGCTTCCCTTGTTCAAGTGCCTATTGGAAGCCTGGTGCTGACCGGATGTACTTGTAGAAAATGGACAGTTCGATGAACTATATTGTTATACTTTCCATATGCGCGGATCTTGACATATAACCTGTTTGACAGGATACCCCCATAAATGTAAACCGTGGAATGATTTGTATGACATGAATAGAATTGTGGGCATTGGTCTCGTGCCCTAGACATGGGATGACCCACGCCGGTATTTTGATATTAATCCAATCCTGTCGTGAGGGTTATTTTGTCGTTAATGGTACGGTGTTGGTTTTCGAATAGATCTGCTACGTAGTATCAGCTTCAACTCAGTCAACAGCTAACGTAGGCTGACTTGAACCTCAATGGTACTTTGTTAAAAGCGGATTTACGTAGTCTGTATCAAAGCATTGTTTGTACACGAGATAAATAATGTTTGAAAAGAAATGAATATATATTGACATTCAATGCGCCTTCCCATTCCGCTTCCCACGTTTCCGTGCTATACCATGCTTTGCATCGGCAATAACGTCTCCACTCTCCTCGGCGCTTGCCGAATCATCCTCCAATTCGCCGTCCTCGAGATGAGAGGTACCCCCTGATACCCGACTTTTAATACTGACGTAGATCCATGTAGGCAGACGAAAAAGCACGGTATCTCGAAACGTAGGCCTTGATACTTCATTGGGATCCAAAAGGTATTCACCCTTTACCCCATCCTCATTCTCCTGCTCCAAAAACACGTTTCCTACCGAGTCCACAACCAAGGTCTTGCCGTTCTCCGCCTGGACTCTTTTCTTTGAGCCTTGTGGGCCAGCTTCAGATTCCGAATCAAGTGGTGTACTTGTACCACTCCGGCGTACGCCACGGGCGTTTTTGGTGTCCTTCTCTTTCTTACTCTCTCTTTCTTGCAAGCGCTTCTGCCTTCGGTTAAGCACAGGCGCTGTATCTTCTTGGCTGGCAGCGGCAGGTGGTGCCGCACCAACTGTGTCGATACCAGGGATCCCTCGAATACCCGAATCGTCACCCCAAGCCGCTCGTCTCGCGTGTCGAATGTACCGCTCGACGAATTCTCTTTGCCTCATCCAGCTTACGTACATTGCACCATAATGGGCCAAGCCTCCAAATAGTACAAACAGACCAATGAGCACGGTCCCAAGGCCCGGACGGAATCGTGCATAGTAGTAGCCGGTGCCCTTCCATTTAGGGAAGCCATTGTTCAAAAAATGGTCGTATCTTTCCCGCCCTGGTCCCTTCAATATAGTGGTAATCACCGCAAGTCGCGCAAACCGGTCGCTGGCCTTCTTGACCGCGTCATGAATCTCCGATTCTGATGGAGGCTTGCTAATATGGACACCAGGCTTCTTGTTCCGTGGATCCGGCTTGGATTTTGAGGTTGGCTTCGCCCTCGATGCAACAAAGGATTGCTTGGCTTTGTCAGGATGCATCAGACGGGACTGCTTCCTGTAGGCTTTGGCGATATCATCTTGTGATGCGCTGGGCTTCACACCCAAGAAATCTGATTCAAGGTAATTTTCAGTCCACTTGAGCTTGAAGTCTAGTTCAAATAGATCTGCGTACCGTAGAATGTTACATCGGGGCCTTCCGAAGCCTCCAGTTCGTCCCGTAGACGAAAGATCTCATGGTCTGTGGAGAGATATAATTAGGAAAAGCTGCAAATGTCCCCACATATATCGACTTCGCTCACCGTCTTTCCCCCAGCCAGCTACCAGGGCTAATAAAGCTCCCCAAACCAACAATGAAAAGAGTGAGATTTTCATGATAAAAGAGTGTAAGGCCAATATTAATTTGAGGACCTCTTGTGTTGAAGTAAGGTACCGGAAGCTAGTTTTCTTATGTAAGAACTGCCCTAAGACGTAAACGTGGCCCAATCGGGAAGTCTGCAGGGGAGTGCGGTGAGAGATGGCCTTTGGGCTCGGAGGGGGTAGGAAAGCCCACAGTCAAAAAGCAAAAGCCTGCTTGGTTGGTTGTTGCCAAAAGTTCCTTAAGTAACCCTTCCGCTCCTCTTTGTCTTCCTAGGCGGGCGGACTCAGCTGCCTGGCACTTGACAACAATGTGTTGGGGGCCGCAGTTGAACAACCTTAATGGTGCGTCTCGTTCCAAGTCATCAATTCCGGACAGGACCGTGGAATAAAGAACGAATAGTCAGGCCCCAGCTTCATCTAAATAATTCCCCATTTTCAACCGCCTGCACGCGACCACTTTACGTCTCTCTAAAGGCCGTTCTACTCTTAAGGTTCAAACAGTGTGTAGGTGGTCTCAGCCTTCAATGCTTCTATGCAGACGAAATGGGCCCATATTAAAAGTATCCCAAATCTAACGGACTGCAGCTTCCTTACCATCCGTTTCATACCTTACACCCTCGTGCTCCGAGGACTTCAGACCATTTGACATTCAGCAATGGCACGCATTCAGATCCCCCTCGAGGCTTTGACGTCCCGTCTAAATCTCGGATCCCGTTTTGACAGCGTACGTTCTCAGTCAATCGGAACCAGATTTGCCAATCTAAAACCTATCTCCGAATTTCTCGATCTCAAATGTCTTTCCAAGCCCACCACTTTCGGGGAGATGCAAAGCAGAGTCAACTACAACCTGGGCTACTTTTCAAGCAATTACGCTGCCGTTGCAATAATGCTGGGGATCTACAGTCTACTTACAAATCTCACCCTACTATTCGACATCATTTTTGTTGGCCTTGGATTGTTCGGAATCAAGAAATTGGGCGGTCGTGATCTTGAGCTTGGCTTTATGCGTGCAACAACGTCGCAGCTCTACACTGGTTTACTGGTAATCGCCGTACCCCTGTTCATATGGGCGTCGCCTATCTCGACTGCACTTTGGCTGGTCGGAGCCACTGGCGTAAGCATACTAGGCCATGCGTCGTTCATGGACAAACCGATCGATACAGCTTTTTCCGAGGAGGCGGTCTAGGTGGTCGGCCGCGAACTCCAAAAGATATGCCCTCATGGGGAAGACCATCAGGGGCTCGGGAGGGAAAGAGGAGGAAAGGAGACGCAAGGCGAAGTCGGCAGTGGGAGGCAGATCGTCGCGTTGAAGAAATAGACAGTGACGACGACGACGATAACGGGCAAGGCGTTGGTTTACATGGTACATACCCTGGTGATGAATTACATTTCACTGGCGCAGATTTGGGACTCGGGATTCGAAACCGACAACGACGTGATCATAATTATAGTTACAGCTCCAGATCTTCAGAAGAGGAAAATGACTCGGAAGGAGTATCCGGGGGTACAATGCAATTGGCTTTGAGAGATAAGGAAGAAATGCTCGTGCAGAGAGCTCTGGAACGTATACGTCGTGCGCAGATGCTTGGCAGGACCAATGTCAAGTTAACCCAACCAGAGATCGATGCCCTAGAACGAAAAAGGCGGAAAGAACAAGCGAAGTCTAGAGACGCAAAGACAAATTCGAAGGATGTGGAACGACGTCGAAGTACTGGATATTTCGGTAATACAATCAAGAACGACAAGCTAGGGAAGAGGGGCTCGAAGGACCTCATCCCAGGATATAGTAAGAGTGGCTCGTCCAGCCCTGCTCGCGCGACACCTCCGGGAATGATTGTACCTGGCTCAGATGGCATTCCGTCCTATGCGCCGTTTGGCTATTATCCATCTTCTGGCTCCGCGCCACAGGGAAGATCATCACGTTCTGGGTCACGATCTACAAGCTCTCATAATCTACAGCAGCTAAGTCCTCCTTTGCCACCAAACCAAGCACACACTCAGCAAAGGCGGTATGTCTCAGTACCAGAACCCTCGCAACCACCGCCATCGTCTCGTTCGCCACCTTTGCCGCGGCGTCTACCGGATGATCCCAATTGGATTCCCCGGCCCCGTTCAGCTTCTTCCAGTCAGCCCTACTCTAACGAGCCTTTCCAGTACCAAACGCATTCTCCTCCACTTCCACAGATGCCCGTGCAATACAGCCAAGGCCGAAGGAATGTGTCAGGACCGCCAGAAGTTCAGTACTCCAGTGTACGAAGAGTACCCCCTATAGCACGGCCTTATGCTGCTTCGTCTGATCCCTCAATTCTTCGACGAGAGTACATAGACGAAGCCCCTGATGAGGCTAATCCCAGCGAAGATGATTCCGATTACGACGATGATGCGGAAAACTCTAGCGTACGGGTTGATGTTGTTCCCTATGGAGTAGGCTATGGAGTTAACACGGGTCCTGAGCTTTCTGCAAGGCGACGGCAGAGGAGAAGTCTGCGATGAGCGCCTTCGAAGCTTCGGGTGTACTGGTGGCAATGACAAAGGTGTTGGAGGAAAACAACGTGGATTCTGGATCGGGATATTCATTGGTCCTTGCGGCAGTTGTCCGTCACTTTGGGCTTGAGAAATGACCGATACACTATTCGTTCTCTAGAAACGCCTATATCATTGACGTTGTTGCTCAAGCACATTCTGTTTAATCTTTTCCTGCATGGCTTGGCCGACCCCAATACACTGCAGGTATCTTTGCACGCTACCATATGTCTTCCTGATATGGTCATGCATATCTGCTACGAAGGTCCCAGGACAGCCAGCGAAGTCCTCACTCAGTCCCATCTCTTTCAGCTCCTGCATTCTTACTTCCTTTTCCGATAACAAAAGTCTTTCGCTGGCCACATAGTCCGCAGAAACTATATGTAAAGGAGTCTCCAACAAGAGCAGCAAGAGAATGACGACAAGGCCTGTCCGGTCTTTCCCTTGGGTACAATGGATCATGACAGGATATTCCCTCGAATCGGCCAGCACTTGGAAGACCTGACGAATCTCGGACTTGCTGTGGTCGAGGGAGTCTTTGCCAAGTCCGATGAGTCCCTGAGACTGCATGACTTCTCGGCCTAGGATGCTGATAGCTTCGGTCCTGTAGCCGAGGGTTATGAGACTTATTAACTTTCTAGTAGATGGTTAGAAAAAATGTCCGAATGGGAAAATCAACGGAACAGACGTCAAGCTGGACCATCTAAGCTTCCACAAGAGTGCCCGCTCGTACGCACTACCATTGAGATTGATCTCGTGATACCGTATCTGGGAGATCTTTAGCGGTTCAGCCGCCGCGCTATTCGATCGGGGTGCTGCTGCCGAACTTGCAACAAGGTCATTGCGCTTCTTGGCTTGATTAACGTGCTCAGTTCTATGAGGAGGCTTAGGAAACGTAGCATTATAGAAGGGATATTAGGGGGTTATAGACTTAGATCTCAAGTCAATCACAGTAGCCATATGGAACCTTTCAACCAAAGCTCTCCTATCTTGAGAAACTGCATCGTCGGGCTACATCCGTAAGTCAGCATCGTTCAAGGCATGAGGATGCGCTTCGACGTACCCTTGCACTTCTGAAAACTTGCCCTTCTCGTAAGGCGCTACGAAGACTCAGCCCAAGCTTTACACGATTGCTAGCTTAGGGGCAATTGGAGGAGTCACTCACGTTGAGCCTTGAAGACGATTCACAGTCTGTCCAACATCACGGAAGTTTAAGATGGAGGGGAAGGGGCTCTCAGGAACGATTTCACCGTCGAGCATCGTAGGTTTCTGAGCCATACTACTACTTCTGTGCGCATCGGAGCATTCAAATTTCTGTCATGGCAGATAGATATAACGAGTTAGTGTTATCGATCATTTGCAGTGTTGTCACCGTGATTCTAGCGAACACTCCACAGCTTAACACCAAATCAGGTCCAATCTGGATAGATGGTAAATGGTAGTGCCTTAATTTACCTAAGGTAGATACATAGTCCAGGCCTGTGTCCCTTGTACGGTAGGTAGTTTGCTAAGGTACCCAGAGATACGTGAAATGTAGTTGAGCCAAGCGTTGGGCGTCCAAGAAAGGGGAGTACTGTAGCCTCATACGTCATCGGTACAGTCCAGTTGACATCCCCTCCCAGCTTGTAGTGTCGACTAGCCCCCATGCTGTCATAAGTCAAGCAGTAGTAAACATCTCTTTACATCCCATTATCCAACATTACCTTCTCCATCCTTCAGGCCAGATATAGCTTGTTATTTCATGGGGCCATAGGCAACTGGTGCTGCCATAAGATCCAACCCATCCAAGAACCAATCGAGACGCTTTCGGCGATATGGCCGGCACGAAGTCGCAGAAGCTTGAGGATCAAGGTGAGCACACTTCATAAGATTCATGCCGGAGTATGTGTCGCGCTAAGACGAACAAGCTGCGAATGCTGCTCTATATGACACAAAGGGAGATAGAGGAAACAAACATCGAAGCAATTACCCTTTGGATGAGGAGAATAAGTTATCCTCAGCAGGTAAGGACTTGACAATCCTCACGACAAGATATCCTCCACCTTACAATTTCAACTGTATAGGAGCTGCTGCTTCACTTAAGCATGCCGATCCGCGCGACCTTCCGTCTTTCCCTTCTGCAGGGTTCACCAACAAAGATGCCTGGGCAGGAGCGGCCGCAAACCTGGCAAACGCCAACCAAAAGCCCTTCGAATATTGGAAACCTGACCCTTCCGCATCTGCAAACAAGGCTGCACTGTTGGCAAAAGACTACAAAGCTGCCCCGCTTTGGCATCCAGAAATGAGCGCTGCCGGCTCCAAAGCCGCGCTCCTTGCTGCCAAGGATGGAGGGCACGTCAATATATGGAGGCCCGAACCGACCGATGCCAGTAATTCCGCGGCCGGGCAGGCTATGCGCATGAAAGAATTAAGCCCTCAAGTATACCAAGGCGTTACTACTGATGAGAGCAAGAGGGCATTACTTGCCGCGACCGGTGCTATGTCTGGCAGCAGAAGGCGCGCTGGGTCTATGCCTGTGGCTAATCCGGCGTATCCAGACTCGGCGAACTCTGCAGTAAATGCTCTCAGTGCCGCGACTTTTGCCAACAAACCTTCAAACAGGACTACCCAACCACGCAGTGAAGCGCTAAGTGCAATAGACGCAGGTCGGATCCATAATGCAGCGGTGACCAATCTATCCCGCGAAATGTATACCTCACATCCACCCGTCGCACCAGAGGTCGAAGAGAAGAACAGACAAGCTGGCCTCCGAGCTGCGGCAATTTCAATGGCGAAGCAAATGTACGACGTGCAACAAAAAGCAATAGATGCAGCTTCCGCGGATCTGGAAAACGCCGAAAGCCGCTATGCTGCCACCAGTGTGCATAATCGCCAGGCTTCGACTACAACGTCAGCGACGGCGCAACAATCCGCCCCTCAGTACGTCAAGCTACAAGAAGCCGCACAGAAGTTGGCAGCAGAGCGTCTTGCCAAGCTTCACGATGAACACGCCGCGTACAGAAATTATTATGGCGCTGCTGCCCCACCGCAGTCTAGGTTATCGATACGTGGACGGACTCGAAGGCGAGCTTCCAGCGACGGGCAAATCGACGAGTCCGACGCCGCGCGTTCAAGACAAATACGATCTGAAATGTCTCTGTTTAGCGACAAGCTAGCACAGGTCGATGCAACGAAGCGGCAAAAGGACAGAGATTCGTTAATGGCGGCTGCGCAGCGCAACGTCAAAACCAGTATGCATGGTATGGATGAAAAGGTTTTCAATGAGACTGGCAAAGCTTCACCGGCAATGATGGAGGAGTGGGAGGCCAAAGCGAGCGCTCGTGCGAAAGCCGATAGTGAAGCACGGATGGTTAATCATGGAAAGGTCAATATTGGTGGTGGAAAGTATCTCGATCAATCTGAAATCAATGCTATTGCCGCGCAACGAGTTCAACCGACACTAGATGAAATCTCCGCGAAGGCAGAGAAGCAGCGAGCCCGAGACGAGCAAATCAGACAAGAACAATTAGAAAGGGAGCGGATTGCGGCGGACAAGGCTCAAGATCAAAAGGAGCGTAATCTAAGGACCAAGGAGGAGTGGAAGAAATTTCGAGGTATGTTGCCATCCTGGTCTTAAAATATAATAGCCATGCTAATTGTTGCTAGAGGAAGAAAAGCAAGAGGCAAAAGCCAAAAAGGAAGAGGAAAAGGCGAAGAAAGCAGAAGAAAAGCGCCTTCGGGAAGAGAAGCGCAGGGCGAAGGAGACCCCTGTGGCCTCGGCAGCTGTCGTTCAAACGATGGAAGAAAGGCCGACGACCGCAACGGAGCCTCCAGTCCTCGACCCAATACCTACGGTTGAGCCATTGTCCGCAGAAGAACCAGATATTGTATCGCTGTCCGAAGAACCATCTCCAGTTGAGCCAAGTGCAATCTCATCAGAACATTTCAGGGGAACAATTACTCCACCGGTGACAGATCCGGACCATGCCAAACTGGTCGCCGCCCGTGTACTGTCAGCACCTGCTGTTAATGACGACCCTCCACCGGTGTCAGACACCACCTCATCTGGAACGCTTGGCCAGGCCGTCGCTGTTCCGCTGCCTCCGGACGAGCCTTCGACTGGGGCTGCGCCAGAATACCAATCCGAGCCATCCACAACAACGAAAGCCATAACCCTCACCAAACCACCCAAGCACACCAAGCCCATGACATCCAAAACTACCCCGGCCCCAACCACACAAACCACCATCACCGGCCCCTCCTCCACGTCAAAGGAGCCGAAAGGCGAATCCAAAGTTTCGTCCTGGCTCAAATCAAAATTCTCTTCCTCTCGCAGCACTAAACCCGCCAAGACCCCGGAAACCAAAGAGGTAGCCCCCGAAAGGAGCACCAAAGAAAAATCTTTCGTAGGCGGTTCCAACCTGACCGCCACAAACACAGTGAACAATAGCAGTCTCGATCCCCCCGCAACCTCGTCAGCCCGCGAAGGCGCAACGGCTAGCCACCAGCCCGCCGCCGTGCTTCCCGGCCCCGGGAAGTATGACGACGACGACGAACTCTACGCGGCATCCGAACCCCACAGCCACTCCCGACACCGCGACCGCTCCTCCTCGCCCTCCATCAGCAGCGTGTCGAGCGACGAAGACACGCGAGGCCGCTCGACCATGCGGCGGCAGGAGACGGAGAGTAGTCACGAGGAGGAGTTTGAGGAGGCTCTGGATCATTTCGACGAGGAGGGGTTGGCGCCGCCGCCGGCTGTGTTGGGGGAGGCGGGGCGCGTGGGCGGGAGTCCGGTGAGGGATTCGAAGTTTCAGGAGATTTTGTGAGGGGTGTGGGTTATGAGGGTGGTGGGGGTGGTGGGGATTGGAGAGGGTTGGAGGGGGTTTCGTAGTTGTGGGAGCGAGAAAATTTTTGCTATGTACGTTTGGAGAAGGGTTGGCAAGGTAGGTAGTTCATCATGGAGGTTTACGAAGGTCAAGATCAAGTGTACGCTTCAATTTTTCGATGATACTTGCAGCAGGGTTGACATTTTACTATCCATGTTTCAAAGGCATTATCAGATGACGGTCCAGACGACGACTTGAATTGTACGCTTCCAGCCAAGTTGTGCGTGTAGATGAGATGAGATCAAAGATCATTTGAATAATTTTCCCTTTTCCCTTTTGCCTACATGTATTCATTACATGGTGTCTATTATACAATAAAGAGTCTTTATTATCATCTAAGGGATATATAGTCACCGTGCTTTCGGACCCCCCCCTTTGCTTCTGCTACTCTACTCTAGGTCTAACATACGCCCCTTTGCTTCCGCAATGCTCGCTTTCTTCTATTATATTATTCTGCAACCCCTGCTTCCGTAATCCTCTGGAATGGACGATCGCTATGCACCCGTGGAAAACGCCCCATGCTATCTCGACGCTACGTTTCGTGTGGTTTTCACAATGCGCGTGTTCATGAATCAGGAAATCAAAAGTTCTGCGCTGCAACAATAGGTCTAGACGCGCCGTTGCCGTAGTATACGCCATTCACGGCCGGTTCCGTGTATCCGGTACCGCCGTTGGCGTGGTATCTATCATCTGTGGGATATGATCCATCGTTGGGGACTGGGTGTTGGAGTCCATCGCCGTTGGCATAGCCGTTTGCGTAGCCGTTCTGTGGGGTCATTTGTGACCTGCGCCATGTTTGAGGTTACCCAGCTCTCCTTGCTCGAGGTTGCCTTTGAGTTGCTTGTCTTTTGCGGCGGGGAATAGATCGATGGAGAAGCTTAGGACGTAGAAGGTGAAGACTAGGGAGATGATCCATTCTGTGACTGTTGTTAGTCCCGTAATTTTGATTATATGGGAGAACAGGGGATCTCATACCGAATACAGCACCGACGTTTTTCCTTCTTGTAAAGGTCATGGCAACGAATATGACCGCAAGGATTACTAGCAGGGCATGTCATATTAGTGGAATCCACGACTGCAGTATGGGACTTGGAGAGACCAACAGTCAACAATGATGAAAGCCAATTTGATCCAAAAAGAAAGCCTTAGCACGCGGTGCTGACGATACTGGACGCCAAGTCGCTGATATTCTGCGCAGATGAAGATGGCGCTTATCACGTAGCCGGCTCTGATGTAGAGTCAGCAGCTGCGCCAATTATACGTTGCTGAGCGCCATACATGAACAATAGAAGAAATCCATCGTGGAGGCGGGGATGCCGTAGGGTGTCGAAGATTGAAAGTAAGATGAGTCCAGCAGTACCAGCGATGGCAAAGATGACTGAAAAGGTCAGTTCGGTCTCGACCTAACAAAGGTTGCGGCAACCGCTCACTGGAGAGTGCTGAAAGCGACTTATCCACAACACTGGTATTTCTTGCTAAGCGACCTGTATGCCGTAAATATCTTTCGGCTGCAAAAGACAGATCAAGGAAGATCGTGGTCACGCAGCAGCCGGCGATGAAAAGAGGCTTTAGTCCCTCTGCGCCAATGTCTGATATATAGCTAGATGTTCACTCAGCACCCGAAAACGGTGCGGACAAGGGTGAGGGTTCGTACGCGATCTTTTGATTTGCGTCCATTGAAGCGTAATGAGGATGGCCTTCAAGCTCCCACACAATGAGCATTGCGAGTAGCATACCTACGTTGGTTAGCCTATGGGGGCTCTTGTATCCTGCGACAACCATTGATGACGGACCAAGCCATGTGAAGGCGCTTACAAGCGGAAGAAGTCCGAAGACAAGATATTTAGCAGCCAGCATGACGAGAGTGAACCGAGTGCTATCCTGTTGATACTCTCTAGATGATTAAAGAGAACAAACCAGAAAGCCGGGGCAATTCGTTCTCGCTAGGTAAGGTATGTGATTGCGCCTGCACCTCCTGACCAAAGGGCACCGACGACAGGTATAAGAGGAGAAAGTAACGACAGGATGAGCAGTTGAATGATGATAGGAAACGCGAGGCCCTTTTGGTGGTTGACATGCGCGGGAGATTCCAGTAGAGACGTGGTCACGTGAGAACCATCGAATTGAATCTTGGCCGGCAAACATGACGTCAGCAATCCCGGCTTCTCGGATGACTCGATAGAATACAAGGATCAGAAGCTAAGCGAGCTGCACTACGTAATGCGTAATGCGTAATGCGTACGGAATACCTTAATGCGTAATCCAGCACGTGAGGCCATGCGATGCACAACGGAGGAGATGTGATTTAGGAAAGTTTGAGCGAATCTTGGCTAGAATATTCGTAGTATCACTATCACTTCAGGATCCCATCAGGATCCCATCAGGTAGACCTACGCATGGCACCGTTGCCAGCGTTATTGCCACACGCTGTTCGCTGAAGTGTCCACAGATTGGCGCAGCCTGTCATCAACTGCTGAAGCCCGAAGATGCCGAGCCACCTCTCGCTCGACTGTTTGCGAAGCTTGACTACTCGGCTTTGCCTGGAGTCCGAAGAGGCACTGCCACACATCTTCTTTGTTGACCATTTCGCCGCCGCTGACACCTTTGCTGAACAGCTTCGACAGAGGGGCTTGCTGGAGTTCAAGCGAGTTGGCTGCTTCGATTTTGCTCTCGGTCATATCTGATCCGTTGACCTCTCGGACGTAATCATCCCTAGTCTGGCTGATGTGTGACATCCTGCGAGTCACGGAGATGTCATATATCGCTTTTTCCACCGTGTCTTGCACCAGATACATCCAAACTGTTGTCGGCAAGTGCTGACCAATTCGGTGGACCCTGGAAATCGCTTGCAGTTCGATTGCCGTGTTGATAAGAGGTTCGCATAAGAAAACATGGGTGGCATTCACAAGGTTCAGGCCCGAAGAGTGCGCTTTCGCGTGAAGGAAGAAGCACTCCATCTACAACCCCATTAGCCATACTGTGACCGCTTATACCTAGGCATATGTACGCATACGCTAGGGTCGTTCTTAAACTTCTGGATCCCATCCTTTTTATCAATGCTAGTGAATCCGATCTTGAACTGGGTAAAGGCTTTGGCCAGAATGTCTAGAAAGTCTCGGAATTGGGAGAACACGACCGACTTCGCGCCCGGGTCTGAAAGTTTCCGAGTCAGCATTGCCTTTTCTGGAATATAATCATGGGCCATGGAATACGGTTGCAAAATATGTACTCCTGAGATACGTTGCAATTCTCATTCTTCGCATGTATTTTAGGAAGGATGGGCTGTGACAATTCACTCACCATTCTCTCGGATCCAAAATAAGTGACGAGCCAGTGTGTCGATTTTCGTACCAAATGACCCGTCCACATCAATATTCTTAATCTGATTCAACGTAGAACTCCGAATGCCGGAGTAAATTAATGTGCTTTCAGTTTGTTGTTCTTCATCCGATCCTCGCTCTTTGGACTGGGTTTCTTCCTGCATGGTGAGCTCCTGCGGTTTGTAGCTGCCGCACATTATTAGCACAGGTTATCTGAGTAAATTGAACGGTGCAGAAAGCCTACGTTATTTGGTGGAAGTCATTCCTTGAAAGATGCTTTTTGCATGTAGGACAGTTCTTATACGTGCAATTCTTCCACCAGAGACGTATGCATTCCAAGCAGTAAGAATGACCGCAAGAGGTTAGAATTCCTGTTTCGAAATGCTGCTGACAGATCGTGCAAAGCCGCTGGGCATCAACATCAGCAGCCTCATCTCGGAGGTGGTCTAGGTAGCGCGCTCTTGACTTGAGTGTAGCAGTCCGAAGGTGTATCTGTGTTTCAGCATCTTTCATGCCTGTCAAAGCCACATTCAGAGACTCCTCATCCAGGTCGTCCTCGTACGGTGCCACCGTGTCCGATATTTGCTGTAGTTGCCGATAGTACTCAAGTCGCAAATTCATGGTATCTCTGAATAGCTCGAGTTCCCGATCGAGGCTGTTGACAACTTTGATTTGATCGTTTGCTATGCCATGCAATTTATGCAGCGTTGCATCTACGATCGCCAGCTCTGCGCTTGCTCGAGTGCTTACTTTTTGCATTTGCCCTCGGAGATCGGTCTTCAGCTCACGTAACTGAGTGATAATGCCTCTCACGGAACCCAGACCTGGAGGTGGCTTTAGTGTGCGTCGAACCGAGAGCAACTTCTTCAGGAGCTCGGGAGAATGCCCTATCCCTTCTTTTGCCTGGTCTAGAGCAAACTTGATCTCGTGCTCGACCCGAGTATTTGTTTGGCCGGTCAGGATATCATGGCGGTCTGCTATGATTGCGCGGAGAGCATCAACGTATACGTAAACTTCATCTTGTTGCTTTGTTGACGTTTCGTATTCATCTCCTTGCAAATCCGTTTCTTCTTCTTCGTCGACCAAAGGCAACAACAAGAGCTTTATCATCTTTCCCCTCCACTCATCAAGCTGAGCGGCTTGGCGATCGATTATAGCGAGCAAAGCGTCTAGCTTGGTCATGATATTGCGAGATTCAATACCACCTTGGCAGCTTAGCGGCACCATTTCCGGGATTTCAACGAAGGAGTGATTTTGAGCCTTTTCACTGATAAGACCCATAGATGTTAGTGCTTTGGTGCGGGTTTCCACTAGTAATTCTTTTCGGATGAGTTGCGCCTTTTCGTAGGCGCTCTCTTCGAGTTTTTGAAGCGTCTGAAACGCTTCAGAACCTTGTTCGGTGGCAGTTTCATCTGATTTTATTTGGTAGTACGCATTTGCCACAAAAAATGTGCACATGTGCTCGACCTCGAGAGCTGCACGCAATCGTTGCCGGAGAATCCCAATTTGGGCAGCTCTGGTAGCTTCTTCGTCTGGTTCTTGACTAGCTCGGGTTGCATTGGTGGCAGCTTTGGGGATTCCTAAGTCTGATTCCAGATGATTCCTGCAGTCATGTACGATCACCTTTGACTCTTCGAGCGTCTGTAGCCAGACTTGTAAAGCTTCTTCACTGCGCTTTGCATGCTCAAGAAGCTGACCCCGCCGAGCCTGAGACATCAGTAATGCTTTTTCGTCTACTCGACAGGCTGTATCGTTCTGCTCCCGCATCACTTCAAGTACTTCTCCAACAGTCCGCAAGGGACCTTTCCCTTGTCCAAGCGCTCGTCGGTTACGACCTCCTACCGAAGGATGTAGTACGGTCTGACGTAGTCTAGCCAGCCAGCTCCTCATCTTTTCAATCGTCTTTGTCGAACTAGGGTCCCAGGCCTCATCCAATGGGCGGCCATTGACGGTCAAGCCACAATCATCGCACATCTCTTGAAAAAGTGTTGAATAATGCTGTTCTTCGATCTGTGTGAACGGAATAGTGATTACGATACGCTTTTGAGATGGCAACTCTATATCATCTTTGATTGATTCCTTTGTGTGGCGTAGAGCAATTGTTCGAAAAATGTCCCTGAAAATATCTTTATGGAATTTTACAAGTCGGTCCCAGAGCTGCGGCTGACAGTACGGCCAACAACGAAGGAATATAAGTAGACCCAGGAGGTCTGTTGCGTCTTTCCTGAGAGGAGTCCCAGAGACGGCCCACGCATTTTGCCTTGGAATGAGTTGTGCGACCTTCGCGGCGTTGCTAATCCCACTTTCTATCATCTGAGCTTCATCTAGAACAACACGCCACCACGTAAGTTGAATCAGGGGTGAGAGCCTCCGCTGATACTTCTTGCCATGCCTGAGGTCACGATCGGGCGTGTGCCCGGAATGATGTATCTCACGCGCAAGGACATTGTAAGTCGTCAAAATAACATCTTGACTTAGGAATTGCGTCAGGAGCTGCTCATTATCACTTTTTCCTGCCTCCATCCGTAGACCTTCATAAAACATAACTTGAAGATGGGGCGCTAGCGTCTGAAGCTCACTTTTCCACTGCTGTATAATCGAGGGGGGTGTGATAATTAGAGTCGCGGAGCAGCTTGGCAGCGAACTCGGGTACATATCTCGAGTAGCTCGAGTTGTCGATTGATGCAGACAAATGAGTGCTATTATTTCAACCGTTTTCCCAAGACCCATCTCTTCAGCTAAGATACCTCCTCTTATATTGAGGCCTGTGTCCCGAGTAAGACTTTGATCCGTGGTCATGATTCCGAATAGAGGGCTAAACCAGCTTACCCTGCTATTGTATGAGGTTTCAACAAAACCGTAAGGCAATTTGACTGGCGCCTGATCCACATCATAGGCAATCAAAGTATTCCCCAAGAAGTCGACACCTTCTCGCCGAAGCAGCCATCGTACAGCCCTTTGCTGGAAAGGGTATAACTGGCAGTTGAGCTGATCGATTGGTGGAAACCTTGGAGCGGTAGAATCTTTGGCTGGGACGAAAACACTATCATAAAATTCTCGAGGTGACCAAGTTTCAGCCGAGCATTGTGATGAATAGATGCCAGGCGGAAGCCTGGGACCGATAGGAAGTAAATGCTTCGCATTGGGCAAAACTACTCGAACGTTGATTCTGAACACTGTACAGGGTGGTGTAAGACTCCGAATGCACGAGATCGAGCATTGGGTTCTTGCGCCATTCCTCCTGCGAGGAATAGGAAGGTCGATGACTCTTCGAATAAGTCAGAGCTGCAAGTCGGAATAGTCCTTGGACCTTTGTTGGGATCTAGAACACTGACCTTGCTAAGACATCTAAGGTCTGCAAAGGGATTGTCGATGGTATATTGAGATCAACGACAGTACCGCCAGCTGAACTGGTGGCCTGTAGGGAGAATGCGCCGCCACGATTTCCCTGAGATCGTCTCAGGAGCACAGGAAGTTCTTTCTCGTCGTCTTGTGACAGACGAAACCCTGACAGCGGTGCGCTAAGATCGTAAGTGAATACCTGGAGAGACTCTTGTCAGTTTGAGATAACTGTGAAAAACCGGGCCGTACCAATTCAATCGTAATGAGAGCAAGTGTCAGATAATCTTCCTCATCGTCAATCCTAGAAGCTTTCGTTCCAGGTTCTTTTGTCACTCTTCGACGTTTCCTTGGTGACTCCGATGGTTGAATCTCTGGGTTCGAAGCTGGGAAATCATTGAAAAAGGTGACCAGCGTGTCAGGCAATTGCTCTTCTTGGGCAGTCAGTAAGTATGTATCAGACCCAGGCGAACCGAAATAGACTGACCTTCCGAGTATATCTGGATCCTGGAGCGATACATGGTTTTTAACACTACCTAACTCAGACAATAGAGCACAAGGCATCAAAACAGCTCTATACCGTCAAAAGTCTTGGAAAGAGAGAGATGTTGGACATTTGGGGAACCGCTACTGCCCTACCTTGTGGCCTTATCGATAAGGTAATATATCGATTTTGAATACATCGGAAATAAGGTAATTTAACGTTGGAGCAGCCTTGAGCTACTCCACTCTTCGTCACACCACTTTATGAATTGTGAAGGTTGTGTTCTTTGAACCATTGCACACCATGTCATGATGACACTGCTTAGCCTAATCACCTAGGTAATCAGTGAGCAAAAGAGCGACAAGCACATGAAGTTGGGCATCCTTCCACTTGCTCTTGACTGGGTCGAAGTTAAGCTGATCAGACCTGGGCATGGGCACAGCAACTAGGTGTAGCACTCGGCATGCAGCATTATATGCATAGAACCACAGATAGGTTGATTGTGGTCATCACTCCATTCATAACTTTAGTACAGGGGAAATAACGATTATAATCCGGATTGGGGTATCTCTTTTCACCCACACCAAACTCCCCAAACCAACAAGGCAATAGCCAAGCTTCAACACACGAACCTCAGTATAGCCGGTCATGATAATCAAGCCGATCGCTAGTGACTAAAACCACCTCCGTCTTTACGTTGATACTATTGGGTGGGACATTCATGTCTTCCATGCTGATATTGTCCACTGCACTGCCGTTGCGATTGTTTCTACCCCCGCGGACTGATACACTATGACCCCACCGAGGATTGAGCTCATTGGCAAGTTCCTCTAATCGAGTGAAGGTCCCATCCTCATTCCCATTGTTGCTTCGCCACATCAGTCTTGATGAAGTACTGCTTCCAGTAGCATGAGTGCTCTTCACAGGCGGCCCACGGGGGGAGCCGCTGACTAGTAGTGTCACAAGTGGTCGTAAACTCGGCAGACAGGCGCTGACAACACCCATACATGGCTCGGTAGCTGTCCATATCGCAGCGTTGACAAAGTTCCCTTGATGATTGTTAGAAGAATTAGATGACAGTAGATGCAAAGATGGCTTACACGTTACATCGACCTGACCAAGCCGGGACAGCACAATGACCCTGACAATACTCACAGCACAAACGCTGATGGCCAATGTCAGTTAAATTCAAGACTTATAAGGTCGAAATCACAAGGGCGCTTACAAGCCAGCAACGGTAAAGATGCCTGTTAGAACCCCTTTCTGAGAGTTCGTTGTTCTTAACCGCCATATTAGAGGGATTGGCTGACATATGTTAGACTTTTTGAACTCGCAGCTAGTCTTCGATGTATTACCAGGCAAACGATTGCAAGATCAAGGAGGATGTTAATCGATCCGGTGGCCAGTAAGAATCTATCGACATTGATGCATCGACGACCAGGTGGCTGAGGGAACTTCCAGAACGACGGTACTGGAACACTGTAACTTTCAGCAATCACATCCTTTTGAAGCCAGGAAAGAGGTATCTATACCATTGCAAGATGGCGGTCAAGATCGAGGCGAAACCAAAGGCTGCGGCGAAACTCGCGGCGAGAAGCAGAACAAGCCTAAGTTCGACGACTGGGAAGATCCGTCGATAGAAGGCGAGTCTTCAAGACAAGGCTGATTAGTGACTGTAATGCCTTGTCGTGCAGGTATGTGAAAGGGTACAGACATGGAGAACTTGACGGTCACAGTCGCACAGTAGTAAAAGATATCATAGAAGTATAGAATCTTGAAGAAGGCCGTGGCAGCCCCGGGCCCCAAGACATAGATGTGTCTTCCAAAGCCATGGTCAAGCGTAGCTGAGCCACAGGTTTAGCACATATCCGAAGTTCCACTGAACGGGCGGTTCACCGATCAAAGTGCTGATGACAGGACCAAAGGACAGAATCTACCGTATGCATCGTCAACAGTACTTCAAACCCACGGCATATTGATCGAGCTTAACCTACCAGTGCTAACACAATCAAGTAGTCATCCAGCCAAAATCCAGCTTTAGAAAGCTTTCTTGACAACAGGCGGAGCATGACAAAGGTGGTGGAAAGGACCAGTAGAGCAATCATGGATCCAAGTATTCTTCCCTTCTGATCCGCATAGAGATTGAACCCAGGCTGCCCGATTGGGGGTGCATCTGTGGCCATTACAACGATGGGCATATAAGAATACCTCTTCACATAAGCACACACGGGGTGCAATGGCGGGCTGTATTTATTTGGGGTGATGATTGTTCGATTCCATCGATCGACCCATCTGAAAGGTGGGCCATGCCTGCCACAAATCACTACGTTAACACATCTAGCAAGTTAACACTTCCGGCGAGCAAGAGCTGTCATCCACATCAGTTGTCATAACTACTGTGCCGTAGCTCGAGGGCTATTATGTCCAGGATCCATCATCTCAATCAATCGCTTATCATTCTGGCCTTGACCATAGCCAGGGTACGCCGCAATATGCCTGAGAGCAGTGCATGAGGTGTGGTAGCAATCGATACCTTATGCAGGAAAGTCTGCATGGTTGTTGTTGTTGGTGCCTTAGCAATGGGAAACGACTACCTTGAGCTCAACAAACGTGTAAAATAAAGCTTCAATGATCTTACTACTGTTGCGATTTTGAATCTCTGGTCAAGTATTGCTCGATCTGGATGTTAATCAACCGTAGCTTCCTCTCATAGTTGCCGAGTGAGAAATAGCCCAACTCAAGCATGCACTAGGGTAGGTATAAAGTACACACCACTTGCATGACTTGGAGCACTGCTAGTCGTGGGGTCTGTTTCTTTAAAGTTGAATAAGACGAGCGAATCGTTCTAGGTCTAAAAGGCACCTCGAAATCGAACATCGAAGGGCAGCGAAGGGACATAAAGCTACCTACTTTAATACCCGATCAGATTACTATGCATATGCAAGAGAAACTGCAGACGTCGAAATGGAAGGTACACAGGGTGACGACTGGTACCCGTGCAGCCCTGAAACAACATCTATGCAAGGTACCTTCTTACTATGCACTATAACCATCATAATTCATGATTGATGGATTATCTCCAGCGTTCAGGCATTACTTGTTGCGGACGAACGGACGTTTGATAGGCTGACAAACCCCTTTTGCTTCTTCAACAAGCCCAAGGTGCAAACTACCTACCTACCGACCTACCGACCTACCTACGTGGCTCATGATAAAAAAACGTTTACCAGTCCAGCAGAATTTTAAGACATTCAAAGCTTCAAATCACCCATTGATGATCATATACTTAAAACTTAGCATACGATACTCCATGCTAACAGTCGCTAAAGTCGGACACCAATCCATATTAGAATAATACAAGAGAAGTGCCATGAGAAGAATTGAGCATCGCTAGAGTATGACCTACCTCAGTTTAGGGAATACCATACCTTTGGCTTTCGGCCATGGAGATTGGCATTCCATTATCAAGTTTCTGGGCCAGCCTACCGTGAAATGCCCTCCATGTGCCACTCCATGAAGGTTGTGGCCATTGGCGAACGTGCAGCTCTATCACTGTAGAGCATCTGCATGCTCGCTTCAGTGGCCCTTAATGATCGGCAATCCCATACAACCGGATTTCTTTCTTAACCCAGAGCGTCCTTGTCCTTTCTGAGCATCATCTGTGGGCTCAACGTTTACAGCTCAGCAGTCGACACTAGTGGGACTTTTTCCATGAGCATCTTCGCGTAACAACCTTGATGTTGCACCTGTCTCGTGGGTTGTGAACCGAAGTTGCTGAGCTTGTCAAAGTATGTAAGTCGCATAACTGACTTCTAGACCGTTGCTTTCGATCCCTTCTGTTCTTTATCAGGATTCACTCATATCATCAAATAGCGCTACACCCTACTGTGAGGCATTTTCATCGTTCACCCATCTATACATCTAAAGAAGAGACATAATGTAAATGTGATCTTTGACTAAGCTCGTATGCTTGTGTTGTTTGTTGCAAATCCGTGCTAGCGAGGCTAAATTAACATCCTTCTGATGGTGCTGTGGGACATCTGTCAGTATGACACCTATACATATTGGAGCTGAAATTATGTCCCGCAAAAGCGGAAATGAAAACAGGCCATTCGTGCCGACATATTTTGATAGATCATTGGCACTGTAAGGTTACGTGAACAGCATGTCTTATGAAGCGCCAGACCATCTCTTCAACCGTCGTCTTCTATCTGGCTTCTTTTGACGTTTCCGGCTCAGAGAAACCGTTCTCTGATTGAGCTGTCCAAAGCTCTCCTCTTGCAAAGGCGCACCGAGGACACGCCTAACCTTGACATGGAGATGTCTATCAACAATCCCGCCTAGGATATTTCCTTCGTGATTCATAAATAACAGGCTGAAGTGGCTTCACCCAGTTCAACACTACGGCTATGATCGTATCCGGCTACGGATTGGGAGTGCATCAGCCGCCGCCGCGTTGCTCAACGACACCTGTATTGCTGGTAGCCCGAACCTGACGGAATCTTTTTCGGCTCTCTGCTCCAGCCGGGTACCCAGATCAAGCGGCCAATCCTTCAATTCGGAGCCCAAGGGCTAAACCAGGACCCAATTGTGACCAGACCTGTACGAGCCATCTGGGAGTGGAAGCTAGAGGTGGCGCTCAAGGGAGCCAAGCATAGGACATTCCAGCTTGGCGTCAGATATTCGCTGGACCAGGATGGGTTGGGCAGCTACGGAACTACAGGCGGGAAGAGAGGATTGGAAATTATAAGTATGTACGCGAGTAAATTTGCGAAACTGGTGATGGAGGACAAAGGCGGCGCAGGGAAGCTTGCTGAATGGAGGAGCACGTAAATACCCCGAGGCTGTGGTTGCGAGAAGTGGTAACGGTGGTTGACCATGCGCGGTGCTCTTGTCAACGACATCGGAAGGCAGTTGGAGACAGTAATCCAAGCACGTTGACCGTACCGATATTTTTCTTTACTACTATCATACAGTAAATCCCTTGGAAAATCCGAGATTTATCATTCCTGTACATACATACAAATGTCCCCCCCGAAATTTTCAGTGCTCGTTTTCCCTTCTAGAAGATCACCTTTGATTTTATTTAAAAACCTTTCTCGCCATCTTCTCGAAATCTTTTCTACTACTAGAGATGCACTGTTCGTCTGTGTGTATGTATGTATTTTTTTCTGTTGATTGTATTGAAAAGATTTTTTTTTAACAGTCTAGAAAAGAAAGATTTTACAGTCTGGGAAAAGGTAAGGTGTTTAAGTGTTAGTGATAATGGAGGAAGAAGAAGAAGAAAGGGGGAAGGGGGGGGGGGGGGGGGGGGGTTGACACGAGGTGGATTGATACGAGGTGGATTGATACGAGCAGGTTAAAGCTAAATGTCAGTAAAAAGAAGAAGGGGTTCACAAAAAAGCACTGGATGATACGAGCAGGATGACACGAGTAGGGTTTAAGTTAAGCATGCTCTGTAAATTAACCAATTAAACCCTACCGAGAGTTTCAAACACAAACAACCTACCTACTACCTACATACATACAAAAGCTAATTAAAAACTGAATACAGGCACGGAGTACCAACTCCCCACAAATCATGAATATTCCCTACCGGTACCTCTTGGCGCCTTCAAGATCCCGCATCGCATACTCGTGCACGCGCACCGAGTAGCCAAACTTGGCATCATCATCATCGACATCATCGCGGGAACCCGCGGCGTCGATCTCGGCGTACCGCTCGCTCGGATACCTCATTCCCCGCATGGAGGGCTGTGCCGCGGAGGAGGAGCCTTTGGGGGCGAGGTTCAGGGGCCTGAGCCCGAGGGCGACGCGTGCTTTGCTGATGATGGATTTTGCGGAGGAGGGCTTGAAGAGCCAGTGCACGGAGGGGAGGCAGGCGGCGATGAGCGCGAGGCCGGCTTCGAGCAGGCACCAGTAGAGTTGCACGGTTATGGCTTCTGGGAGAGTACGGGCGGTTAGGGGATTGAGGGGAGGAACGGGGCGGGGGTTGGGACGTACGGTTGGTGTCGACGCCGATGGTGGCGGGGAAGGCGGCGAGGAGTTTTACGTAGACGACGACGCGGGCGATGGATGCGGCGACGGCGCTGGGGGGGTGTTAGCGTTGTAGATGTCGGGAAGAGGGTTCCGGCGGAACGCTCACGAAGCTCCGAGAAGGATGACGCCGGTTACGCCGATTCGTTGCTTGACTGACATCTGAAGCTTCCAAACCTACATGTTTTGTTTAAATCCATACGCTCTCTCTCCGGGCAGAGCGGTTGGGGGCTGAAAGTTACTCACTGCTGGGATTGGTAGGCAGATGATGAATACATCGATGAGCAGGTCCGAGATCATGAGGCCGATGTGTTTACCCGTCAGCGAGATCGGACAATGGATCCGCGCGTCGGGGGAGCCCCAGTTTGCCCATATCGGAGCTCCGCAACCGAAGATGATCAGGAGAATGAAGACCGCGGTCCAGATTATCACGAGCACCGCCGTGACTAGGCAGACGATGCTGAAAGGGTCTTTCTTGATTGGGCATAAGCATCGGTAGTAGAAGGCTATGGCGCTGAGCTTGATGAGTCCGTATGCAGTCATCATCAGGATTTGGAAGGGGAATTCGATCTGCACCGTTTGTGTTGGCATTCTATTAAAGGACGGGGGCTCATGACTTGGTTCACCTTTTCTGCAACCCGCGATGTTGGGTCCAAGTACGCAAGGAGTTGATCGCCTGTAAGATGGGGTGGTGGTGCCGGAGTAGGGTAGCCCATGACTCGTTCTTGAGCTCCTGTCATGGTTTTACGTCTTTTAGCTTTTTGCTCTTATAACACTGGACCAGTACTGACCGGCCACGAGGCAAGCGCCCATGCCTATGATCGCGAACTATCATTGGTGTATTAGCGTTGATGTAGAGAAATGTCAGCTACTGCCGTTACAAGCCCTTACCAGACTACCTGCACTCAGCCAGTCGTCAATTCCGATGTAGTTCTTTTGCAGAATCCGAGTGAGGAACCGCATGCCAACGATCACGACACATATCACGGGGATGGCGTAGCCGATGGCAACGGTTTGTCGGGCGTCGACGAACTTGTAGTTGGAGATGGTCTGCACATTGTTCGCAGCCATTGTGTCAGGGGCGTAGGAAGGAATCCCACGGAGCTTTGAAATCGAAGCCAAGGGGTTGCAGCTATTCTGTCGAACCAAACAGAGGTTCTAGAGCCAGACAAGCGGATGCTGGGTGATTACTGTCTGTGTGTCTCCAAGATGGAGGAACCAAGATAGATGATGTTGACAGCCCGCAGTCTGGATTCTTGAATGATGAGAAAAGAAGGAGGAAACAAAGGATCGAGGCTGATAAGACTCCATATAAAGTACCCCCCTTCGAAGGCCACATGATGCAGGACTCATAGCAAAAAGTGAAGACTGCTCGCAAGTCATACAACGGATCCAACGGGATCGCCTCCCCCCCTTCACGCAACCTTCACCACGAGCCTGACCGCCGCCCGCACAAACCAGCAGGAAGATCAACAGATAGAAACGCAGGGAGCGAAAAAGTACGCGAGTTTCCTTTGCATTAGCCCTCTAAGGGTGTGCTCAGATATTGTGCAATATAGAATACCGAGTCTGTACCAATGAATCTCAGTAAACCACCTCGTTCTCCCAAACCAGATGTAAAATTGATGATGAATTCGTAGCGACCATATACCAGCCAAGCCAACCAGATCTCGACATACGCGAGCTTTGGGTGGTGCGCCTTCCGTTCCCGGCTGGGCTCGTCCCGACTAAACGCTCCCGAAGAATGGGGGCGAGGGGGGAATTTTCGACATGAGAGCCCCCAAAGGTATCCATCGACTCCCGATCCCATTGAAAACTGGTTGTTACTCAGTTATATCAGGTCGGGCGGCCCACCTTTGGTTTGTAGCCCTAACTAACCAACAAACAGCCCCCCCATACTTTCACCTTTGGTAAATCGCTGCGCACAAAACATCAAGAGAAAATAAAAGATGAGGGAAGCCAATAAATAGACGTGTATAGTACACCTGCTTTCGATACATACAGTACAGTACATCCCCTCCCCCACGTATCGATACCTGTACACCCTTTCCTAGAAACCGCCGAAGATGGATAAAAAAATTCGTAAAATAGTTTATATTTGTACATCTTTCCACTTTTGAAACGAGCCAACCAAATCCCAAAGTAAGAAGCAGCAGCAACAGCAACAGCAGCAGCAGCAGCAGCAGCAGCAGCAAAAGAAAAGACATTACCCGATTCTAGTTCTTTGGACGACGACGCAGTCACAGACACAACAGCGAGGTAAACCGACGAGAAACGTCAACGCCAAGGGTCAAAGAGAAAAATGTAAGCAGAACAGCATTTCGGAGCACCCGGCACTTGAAATTGATATGTGGGATTTGAAAGCCAGCAGACCAGTGAGCAAAGTTTATATATATATATAATATCCTCGAGTTTCAAATATATGGTACCGCCGCATTGCTCCCGCGCTAAGGCCTATTTCGGCCACGTGCTCCCTCTGTGCTCCCCCTGCTCCCCCAATGCTCGCTTGTGCTCCCTCTATGCTCGCTCGTGCTCTCCCCCTGCTCCCCCGTGCTCCCGCACCGCTTGCTCGTGCTCTTCATCAGTCATTTCCTCCTCTTTTGCTCTCCTGTGCTCCCTCGGTGCTTCCCCGTGCTCCCCTTGCTATTCTCTTTATGCTCCATCTAAAGCGGCCCTGTTCCCTTTTCCAACTGAAAACAGCAGTTGGGAATCCTAGGTTCGAAGTATATATAATCTATATATTATATACACTCGAACTTAGAGATTTGCCAATTCTGTTTGAGAAAGAGAGTAGAGCCATCTTAAAAGAAGCAGCGAAGAAGCACGAAAGAGCAAAAGAAAGCATCAAGAAGTAGTGAAGAAGCAATAGAGCAAATGTTCAGCTTTTTGTAGTAGAAGAAATACAGCACAGAAGAAGTCTAATTTGACTGTCTAATACTCGACTACTCTTGCTCATATTAATAACTGTTACGAAGCGTGTCGGCATTGAATAGGGCCTAGCCAATAGGCCCTAGGGATTTCGGTATGTGGACAAGGAACAACGATGTTCCGGATCGGAATATGCTGGAACATTCCATCTATCCGAGCCCTAGCAAACCGGCTACTTCGCCCCTTTGTTCGCCCTACTATAAATACAGCTCGGAACTGTCTTCTTCCTTCTGTATTCTTAGTTTCCTAGTTAGAGCTACCTCTATTGATCAAACATTCTATCCAGCTACGCACTACCTCGCTGCAGTGTGGTTAGATTCTAGGCACGGTCCCAACATTAAACTAAGAATCCGTTAACCCTACGATACGGGTACCAATATTCATTCAAGACACTCGTACAGACGGACCGAGTATAAAGAAATTTCTTTACCTGATGGTCGACGACTCCGAAAGACAGAACAACATCAGGGGGTCAATAGGATCAACGGCGAGGCTGTTGGATTGCTAGAGGACCTACCGCTCATTCAGTAGCACCGGTTCACCCGATTAATAGGATCGACGATAAAGAACCTTCGTGGATTGCTTGAGAATCAATCCATTCTCGTGAAGCAGACGAGTGAAAATAAGCTGTTCAACCCCCCCCCCCCCCAAAAAGCTCGTGGATCAGTCGAGTCAAAATAATCTGTGCCATCAAATTCGGTCCGGCTCGATCCGGATCCAGGTCAATTTAGTGAGCCTGCTACAAAGGCAAGTCAATAGTCGACCTCTTCGATAAGCTAGTCGGTTCCCTTCTAGTGAGCCTGCTTCAATGGCACGATCAGAACCGACCTCTTCGATGAGCTAGTCGGTCCCCTTCTAGTGAGCCTGCTACAAAGGCGCTGTCAATGCGATGATCTACCTACTCACATCGCCCTACCTATCAGTGAACCGGCCTACCTCGTGTTCCTGTGTCAACTAGTGAGCCTGCTTCAATGGCACGATCAGAACCGACCTCTTCGATGAGCTAGTCGATCCCCTCATAGTGAGCCTGCTACAATAGACATTTCGATGGTCTGAAAGGTCAATAGGAAGGTTGGTAGGAAGGCGAGCGTCAAGCTCTACGTCAGTGCTATGAACTACACTACAAGTCATAGAGACATGACTTTTAAAGAGAAGGGAGTAATGTTACGAAGCGTGTCGACATTGAATAGAGCCTAGCCAATAGGCCCTAGGGATTTCGATATGTGAACAAGGAACAACGATGTTCCGAATCGAAATATGCTGGAACATTTCATCTATTCGAGCTTCAGCAAACCGGCTACTTCGCCCCTTTGTTCGCCCTACTATAAATACAGCTCGGAACTGTCTTCTTCCCTGTATTCTTAGTTTCCTAGTTAGAGCTACCTCTATTGATCAAACATTCTATTCAGCTACGCACTATCTCGCTGCAGTGTGATTAGATTCTAGGCACGGTCTCAACAATAACATTCTTCAACAAGATTAAGAAAGATGACTAAACGTAGATCTTCATTTGCTACGCGTAGATCTCATACTTGCTATTTGTAAACTTCTTCAGTAAAAAGTCATGTTGAGAACAAGATCAAGAGTTAACGATCTGACAAATAAAGTCAGAATGACATATTACATTTTATATTATAAGAAAGAAAAGAAAAAGAACATCTCATTCTACAACACTTATGATATAAAAAGATCTTATATTATTGATTTCAATGTTCATCAACAGTTTGTACGAGATGATGCTTTAAAGTATTGAAAATGATCATCGTACGATCTTAAGAGTCAACGTAGCTTATTATATAAGCATTTATATCTATCATATATTTATCTTATAATCATTCTGTTTTCTATATCACTATGTCAGCTCAAAAACGCGATCGTGAGATCAGTTCAGCCACTCAAGCAGTTATTGTCTACGCTCGATATTGTTGAGATCGTGCCTAGATTATTCAATCAAAGAGACTCAGAACTGATATGTATGTATTGTTCTTTAGAGATAGCTATAACAAGACATTAAGAATACAGAAGAGAAAGAGTGCGAACTCTTCTATAAATAATGACTTGAGACTGCGCTAGACTCGATACAGATGTGATGTAATAGATCAGATGTGTTTGT
>JAABUT010000159.1_pt1 | contig 123090 bp, 123 predicted proteins | sample 5559281 | NCBI WGS metagenome assembly JAABUT01 (sample SAMN10711880, study PRJNA513359) | rock metagenome | isolation source: Antarctica rocks | place: Antarctica: Victoria Land, Ricker Hills nord | collected 2016-01-04 | reverse complement strand
TGCAGATGGAAAGCAGACTGGATATTAAGCATATATAGTACTTTGGATAAACTGCATAAAGGCTATGTTCAATTAGGTATAGTGCTGTGCCACGCGCTAACAACAATTACCCCAGATACCGTAGTAGCACAAGTAGATATCGAGCCCACCAATTACTGTATATTAGGACATGCTTTATTATTGAGGACGTACAGTAAAACCAAAATTACGATAATACTGAGTTTGCGTTCATATGTGTAATCTGGATTTATGTCGCCCACCATCCTTCCATCCTACCTACCTACCTCTTTTATGGTACAGTACACCCTTTTCTCCATGCTGTTGCAAAAAGGCCGAAAACAATTATAACTACCATGCATGCATTTAGCCCGTCTCAGTCAGTCTGCCAGTAGGGCTCTTCCTCACCTTCTTTCCCCATCTCTTCAGTACCCTTCATGCTGCAATTACCCGATAAAACTGTCTAGAATCTTCTACCGTATAAGTTTTGTACTAACAACTAATACCCCGGATACCGTAGTAAACGCTATTCGTGCTAAGATGTATGATTCCTTGTCTTGTAAGAAGCTCACATAGAGGCTGTGTAATTTAATCACCAAGAGGTTACCATACTCGTAGAGGTGGTATCATGCAGAACGAGATTACCTTTCTGGATTGGTGTTGCTGACATCTGTCTGACATGCATATGACATACATACCGTAAGGTACCTAGGATGATAAATAACCTTTCGGAAGAGGAAGATTGCTGACATGCCTGGGATATACGCCGCGTGATGCTAAATCAATGCCCCGATACTACCCCACCTTACTGAAGAGGAGGATTACCGACATGCATGGGATAGATATATGCAGTACGGAGTATAGTGAACAATCAATGCCTCAGCCTCAATACCACCTGAACTCTGAAGAGAAAGAGGAAGAGGAAGAGGCAGAGGCAGGCTCACAATAAGGATCCTGTCAGGCTACTACCTTACGTAGATCACGTTAGAGTACCGATTGCCAAACACTCTGCTCCGTATGGCACACTGCCCTTGATCCGCTGCAACACCCAGAAGTAGAGATAACAAGGCTGCGATGCAACCAAGGTTCAAGATAATCGGTAGGATCGCGGGACACCTCTCTTCCCAGTCACTCATGGCGCTGTTGATCGCTTGAGTGCCCCAACCCCCAACCCCCAACCCCAGGTCACATGTATCAGTTCGTGCACATGCAGGATACCTGTACAACATTCACCGCTCCTCAGCGAATTCGCCCGAAACAGAAACGAAAACGGAAACCTGACCGCCAGCCCTCCTTTAGTGGCTCCCCTACCTCCGGCTCGTTTGAACCTCTCTGAATGACGGACTGTAAGAGAATCAAAGTAGGACCTGGTGTTCGACTGGAATCGAGGCTCTGTTGATCTTGTCTCTGTCATTCTTAAGTGCTGCTTGCGCTGTCTCATTGATCTGTCAACAGTATGGCGACGGCTTCATTGCAGCAGGATCTCCTACCACCGCCTACCGCCGTTGACAACATCCACAAAGTCTAATCAATCGCCATAACTTGTGCTGTACTTGGAGTGTTCGCCAGTCTTGTTGTCCTCTTGCGCCTCGGGCTGAGGATACGCGCCCGCGCATTCGGGCGCGATGATTGGGCCGTTATTAGCGTATGCAGAAAGCTCTGCAATCCTTGGCATTCGTTTTTGCGTTTACCCCACATCCCTTTTGTATGGGGAATTCGAAAATTCAACCCCATCGCCCCTCAATTGCCCAAAATTGAAGCTATTCAGACCTCTTTGTTTATTGATGTTCTTGTAACCGTTTTTATTCGAAATTCCTCAACGTCGAAGTTAAAATCTACCTCTAGATGACTCTCTCATCCCCTCTAGAGCATCCGAAAGACTCTATTAGAACTGAGTCGTTAAATAGAATCAAATTCCTGATTTCCTACCTTCAATTCTCGTTTCAAAGCTCTGATATCTGTCTCAAAAATATAGTCTGAATGCTTGAAGTGCTGCCTCGAATATCTATCACATTCGCTTCGTTCAACAGCGTAATGAAGAAAGTCATCAAAGATGCCTTCAAAATGAAGTCATGTCTCGTCAAAATGTCTACGAACCCAGGTCTTTAATACGCTGAAGATGAGTTCTATGAGATTGTAATTCGACGAGTAGGGAGGCAAATATCACATCTGACATTATCAGTGATAGATCGTCAACTCAACGAGGCAAATAGCTTATCTGACATTCGTGTGAGGTGATGAGCTCTTCAATTCGACTATTGCAATGAACACTCGCGTTATTCATGATGATCACACTTCTTGAAGTCGGAAAGAAACTGCATAGAGGTAGCAGTTCATCTGCTAGCCATCGAAAGAAAGTCTCGCCGTTGAATCAACCCTCGCGAATATCGATGCAGGATAGATATTCGTCTTTCGTATAGGTCGAAAGAACACTTCAGCAATGTTCTCTCGTTCTGAAGGCTTGATAGCGAGCTGATTGATCAACGGAAGCATAGACTTGATGACGTCAGCCTGTGATCTCGTTGAATAAAGACTCATCCACAAACACGAGCTGTTCGACCGTCAAACGAAGCATGTCTGCTACTCAATTCAAACGAAGCTCATCGTTTTGCCTGACTCCTACACGCTGTCCTTTCTTATTACTTCAGCGTCTCCTCTTCAGAATTCTTGATATCGTGGATTGATGCACGTTAATGCTCCACTTCTTCCATATGTACCAGACCATCTCTTTCTGCATTGCTCACGGCTGTTCTTCGAGGTAGGCTATGAGGCCATTTTCAGCTGCCTTAAACACCTTGCGGGGGGCCCCTTTGGGCCGAAACTGAGGTTTAAACGGTGACGAATACATGAAGATATTCTCTCGGATGCTATACACCGTTCTAGGACAGCAGTGGACCTCTTCGGCGATGGCGGGGGGTTGCCAATGAAGTAGTAGAAGCCGTACGATTCTGGAGCGAATCGCTGCAGGTAGTGGGCCGGTCATAGCTGAAAATGCGTTAAGAACGTCAACAAACAAAGAGGTCTGAATAGCTTCAATTTTGGGCAATTGGAGGGCGGTGGGGTTGAATTTTCGAATTCCCCATACAAAAGGGATGTGGGGTAAACGCAAAAACGAATGCCAAGGAATGCAGAGCTTTCTGCATACGCTAATATTCCCGCTCTGGTAAGCCATTGATGGATCAATCGAAAAGCCTCTCCGTCTTTGACCCTTTGATTCAGCTGTTATACATCGGCTGGACTGCAATGGCCACCTACGTCAACCTCCATGCTGGGGTTGGCAAACCACTCTGGGAGATCACGGTGGAGGAATACTCAGTTTGGTTCAAGGTTTGTCTCCGGTTCAGGGACGGGCGATGATCCCCACGAGGTGTATACTGCGAGGAGCAAGCCCATTGAGCTAGACTGAATGGTTCGAATTCCTAGGGCATTCTTGGATCCGCCTGGCTCTACCCAGCAATGACAGGTGCAATCCGAATCTCCATCCTCTTTTTCTACTATCGCGTCTTCGTGACACCGCAAGCACGTTTGAAGTTGGTGATCCAGGCCCTACTCGCCCTCCAGATCGTCTACCTGGTGGTATACTCCGTCCTGCCAGCCTTTATGTGCCGCCCACTGTACAAGGCCTGGCACCCACTGGAACGGGAACTGTACTGCAACGACTGGTACTATTACCACCTACAAGTGGCCTTATACAGCACTAGCATGGCCTTCGACATTATCCTACTAATTCTCCCACTCTACCCAGTGTGGAAGCTCCAAATGCCCGTCAAGCGGCGCTTGAGCGTCGCTTTCGTTTTCATGCTAGGAGCAGCGTACGTCCCGCTGCACGTAAGCGCCAAACTCATTCAAATATTGACTTTATCGTAGCGCGAGTATTTGCGCCGCATACAAGCTAGCGGTCTTCGTCATCGAAATGGCGCGCTACACCGATATCAACCCAAGATGTAAGTTCTGTTCCGCGCAAGTTTACTCGGCCCCCGCAGCTACCTTACTCAAACCACGAACCTAGGGCTCCAATATGAAATGAGTATGCTTATTCCCCCCCAATTTGACACCTATGGAAGGACATTTTGGATACCCTCCCAAGTCGAGCCGACTGTCGCCCTCATCGGCACCTCCCTACCGGCAATCCGTCAGCCTCTGATCTCCATCACATTCAAAGTCTGGAGCCAGATATCGTTCACCTCGGCTACACACCCCACGAAGCCGGGTAGCAAAGTCAATGGCGTAGCTGTGCGCTCCGCCTCGCAGCGCTCAAGGCCGTTGATCGTGTCGGGCCCCAAGCCAAGCACGACCAGCAGCGAATCCGGGCCCGCGCTATATAGGGAGTATACCGAATTGAGCGATTGGGATCACGGCGCTAAGTGAGGCAGTGGAAAGGGTGCGCAGATTCCACTGTTCTATTGAATGACATGTAACTTTTATGCGGCGTGTGAACAGGCGTTTGCAGAGCTTTGGGTATTGCCGTCTGTTTTTGAGCAGCGGAAGTCAACATGGAAGGAAGATGTCATCCAAGGGAGGAATATATCGTAGACTTGGCCAAAGAACCCACACGCGTTCAGAGCAAGAGACAAGAAATCAAATATACATATACATGTAAATCTATCTTTACATCCCGGTCGTAAAACCCAGCATTCAGCGACCCAAAGCACACCAAGCTAATTCATTCATTCTGGATAATCAGGTTGACTCGACCCAAACCAAAAACCGTCTCACGAAATTCGAATAGCACTCAAAGACGCGAATTCTATTTTAAAGATGACTATTGATTAACCAATCCATGCGCCCACACCACCGCATATGTACACTCAAGGAAGCTTGAACCCCCCCGCCACGAGCCTCTGAAACACCGAGTCCGCATCATACCGAGTCCGCACCACCCCGAGCTTCTCCACGCTCTCCTCGCCATAATGCGCAATAACCCGCTGGTCATAACTAGCGTCATTCATGAATCGATACCGCAAATAATTCCCGTTCCCGCGTGTGACATCTTCAATCCTGGAATGGATACTCCGCGCGGCGTCGTGGGCTTTCTCGTCTCCGTCCGGGAACCAATGTCCCACGTCGAGGACGAGCCAGGTCTGATTGACGGCTTCGAGGCCCAGGGCGTTGGTGCCGCGGGCCTTGCCCGCGAGGACGGCGCTCGCGGAAATGGGCTGGACGCCCAGGGCTAGGGAGCCGGACGTGAGGGATTTGATTGCCTGGAGCTCGGGAGCCGTGCTCACGATGGAGGCTATTTCTTGGTAGAGGGAGGCGTTGGGTGTGAAGCTTGTGGCGAACCAGTCGAATCTGCCACGGGCGTATTTCAATACTCTGCCTTTTTGGGGGGGTTGTTAATTCTACGTACCGGGGGATTGCGGGGACAAGCTGTCCGCTTAACATCTGGGTGAGGGTTTGGATTTTGGTGTTGTCACTGGTGGTTGGTATCGGGTAGAAAGGACTGAACGCGGCTGGTGATGGCTCAGGCTTGAGGTATACCATGTTCAGGATGGCGCCAACGCTGGCGTTAGTGACAAATGCCTGCATCATGACGTTCGCGTAAGGGTCTTTGTGCGGGTTTGACTGATACTCAATCATGGCGGAGAAAAGGGCAGGCAGTTCCCTGAGCGTGTAGCTTTTGATTCCACCCCAGACTTCGTGAATGGGATAGGTGGAGAGAGTGAACGCTGTGACAATACCTTGGAATGTTGTCAGTGCCGATATGGGGTGTCAGAACCAAGGAGCTCTTACCAAAATTGTTGCTGCCACCTTTGAGTGCCCACCAAAGATCTGCGTGGGACGTTGCATTGGCGTTGACAACGGATGCGTTTGCAAGGACCACCTGATGCGGCGTTAACTGTAATTCTCTGTGCGATTATGGAATGGACTCCGAACCTCAAAATTCACGACGTTATCGCAGACTAGGCCATAAAGATCAGAGAGATATGATAGTCCACCTGCACAATCAGCAATGCCTCCGCCGAGACACGAAAACCAGATACAGACTCACTTCCAAGCGTGAGGCCTCCCACGCCTACATCCAATACCCTTCCACCCACAACTGTAACATTGTATGGATCGAGGTGATTGTATACATTTCCCCACTTCTGTCCTGCACCGACAGTCGCTACATTTTTTGTGGCATCGTAAGTCACACCATTGAACAAAGACATACCAATTAAGACTCCGTCGTTAATATTAGCCGCGAGTGGAGAAGGCATATGGCCGCCAGAACGAATCGCAAAGTGGACATGTTGGCTGACTAGGATCGTAACTACTTGCTGAAGCTCTGGTATATCGACCGGCTGTGCAATACATGACGGATATGCCCATGCCGTTTCAGACCTGGAGATTTTAGTTACCGATACCAGCGGATAGCGTATTCGGAAAATGATATGTACCAATTTTCGATGCACAGCGAGGCATATCGACTCTGTGAGGGCAGAACTGTAACGTTGCCGACTACTGCCTGGAGCTCTCGGCAGGCCGTCGCACTTTTGATTCCCGAAGAAGCGAATACATCTCTCGCCGAGAGGATCAAAATCCAGAAACAAGTCCGCAGTAAGCTGAGACGAGACATTTCGCTTCAACTGGAGGAAAGACATGCCATGCTCTCGGAGCATTGATATATGTAGACACTGTCTTCTGAATCCACGCCTCATCCTTGCGCACGGTAAAGTCACCCGAGACTTCGAGGCTCATCTCCAGCTATACGCTAACAGTAGGGCTCGCTGTCGTTGAGCGGTCATCATCCTGAATCAGGAAATGTAGGCAAGCAGGCTCAAATTGGAAGTTGACGGTGCATCGCTCCCGATTGGTCGAATGTGAAAGGATACAACAGGGTTAGACAGAGGCACTGCCACCGTGCGAGGTATTACACAAGGATACGTCCGAGCACATCAGCTGATTCCAATCTGGACGAAGGCAATGATGCGGTGCATGATAATAGAGAAGGATTCAATCCGGTCAGTCGGAGGTATTGCACTCAACCAAGGTGTCGCACAGGGATCTGAGGTGCGTACTTTCGTGGAACAATTTAAAAGAATTACATGGAGGCACTGCCCGTACCTTAGATATTGCATATGTACTTGTTCCAGGCCCCCCCCCTCGGCTGGGTTCCAACCTAGGCGAACGCTGTAATGAGGTGCATATCTAACGAATACGGTTTTTGCTCTACACCGTAAGGCCGATCGAAACCTACTTGAATGACTGCGCATACATGCTATGCATGGCAACGCAGATGTACGTGACTTGTTGACGCCCCAATCTCAACTGGTGAGGATTACCAGACCTAGACAGAGTCTCGTTTGAGTTCCAAGGGTAGAAAGCTTGCCTCTGACAGATTCACACCGCAAGGCTTGGCCTTTTCCGTTCATAGGGATCGAAAAGAATAGGATCTGGTAGCTCCATCATTATCATAGGTCACTTAATGTAGACAAAGGCTGATGCGGAAGCTATGCGGAAGTCTTGTAAAAGACGGAACGCTGACGTCCTAGTGCTCGCACTATCTTCACAATATCAGTCGTATATGTCAGATAGATTTAGTTTATCAGATCAATACCTATTCTTAGCATCCGTGCTGACTTATCCCGATCTCATAGATATGAGGCAGTTGTGACAGGCTCCAGACGTTTCCTTCATTGAATCGATACGATGGGGCATCTCGACTCAGACGTTTCTCAGACTTTCGACGCCGGCGGGTCATACATGTCGGTTCCTTGGTGGGTGCCATTCGGTCGTACTTTGTCGAGACTTGTTGGGATTTCAGTCGGGCAATGGTTAGGAGGGATGCTAGGATACGCCCCATTCTATGGGAAATGGACGAACCGACTGGGAAAAGGCATACGAGAAAGTGAAGACATCATATTTTCAGAAAAGATTCGCAGCTCGTGCGAAGATAGAGTGGTACTCGAAGGCAAAGTTCCAGATTAATATCTGATAATAAGCAGGCTTTGCGAGGCATTCAACATTTGAGCAAAGAGCAAGTTCCAGATAACGTATAATAGAAGCTATTCTAAGAAGCTCATCGCGACAAGTTTTTCAAATGGTAATACTGTTTGGAAACGGCCAAGGCACACTGAGCTTATAACGCACTGTAGTGCAACGACTACTGCAATTATTATTTAGGCAGCAGCAGCTGAATACAGGTGAGGACCAGAACATGAATAGAGAATCTCTCTGCACACGTTTAATCCACCTACCTGCGTGATTTTGTTAAGTATCATAGATAAGAGCATGTCTGCTACTTGCGACCAGATATGGTCATGGCTCATGGATTTTCGGGCCTAGAGGGCACAATTGAACCTCGAAACAATCAAAGTTTGTTCATCCGTAAGACTGACGTCTCGACCGTTCTCAAGTGCAGTCTCAACTATTCAAAGGTCACTAGGAGCGCAGTGTTCTCACGGCTGATACCAGCCCACTCGATACTCTTCCCCCACAGCTTCTGCTGTGTCTCCTCCTCCATACTGTCTGGAGAGCTGGCGTCCTGGTTGAGAAGGGTAAAGTAGCCGCGATCTTTCGGATGAGCGTTATTCGTTGCGAGGTTAATAACATCCGCGCCGGCTTCAGCTACGGTACGCATTGTAGGATCCTTAAAGCGAAGAATGAAACGTAGTGGTTGGATGACTAGCCACGACAAGTAGACGAGCATTCGAGGGGTATTGGTACGCAGCGCTCGTGAGTCGCTAAGGTTGCCTGGGTTGATAGCAACGGCTGTGATGTTCCCCATCTTTGGATCCTTTTACTAATCAGCTACGCGCCTGGCGAACCCCCATGGAATGTTGGCAATTGATCCATACCTTTTCCAAGTACCGGTTCAAAGCATACATCCACATGACCACCGCCAGCTTCGAAACAGCATATCTCTGAAAGCCACGCCCGAAATTGTCGGACGGTTCATCCACAGCTGGATTCACTAGCAGGTCCAAGTCATTAGGGATTTTGGGCGGATACTTCTCGAGGCCATTTTTGCCGGGGAAGTGGGCATCGCTGGAGAACAGCACCACCCGGCCGCCATGCGAGCCAAAGCTGCCGAGGAGTCGTAGGACTAGTGCCGTGTGGGAGATATGATTGACTTGGAAAGTCCTCGTAACCATCTCCAGTAATCTTTGCAGCGTCAACTAGGTTCCAGTAGTAGGCGTTACAGATGATGCTAGCGAGAGGTGGGATCTTGCCCTCAGCGACTTCAGTGATAATTGTGCTCGCAAAAGTGTGCACGTCGGAGAGATTGGCAAGGTCGAGCTCATAAATCGAGGCTTTGGCGTCGGGGAATTGCGCCAGTGTCTTGCGTAGCTTCTTGGTGTGGGCGTCGGCATCTGATGCGTTTCGAACTGTCAATATGGCGCCGTACCCAGGATAGTTGGCCAGAAGATATTGGACGGCCGGGATAGCAAGCGATCCATTAGCTCCAGTTATGATTATCGTGCCCGACATGGCTTAGCTAGAGATATGACAGTGGGATTTGGCAAGCCTTAAAGAAATCATGTTAATAAAGAAGTACTCTTAAAGCAAGTATTGTATGTTACTTACTTTATTGTAATATTACTTACCTGGTAAGGACATGTTTTCATCAGGGGTGTTTCTTGAAAGTTTCTGTCAGTTTGAAAGCCTGCCAACACCCGACAAAAACGGAAAGTTCAGGCAACTGCCAATTGAAAGCGTGCTGCCTAGATAGCTACCTAAACTGCTGCCTAAACGGAAAACTGTCGACGCTGGGCGCTAAGGGGCCGGCCCCGAGCGGTGCTTTGTAAGGTATATCAACCTAATTGGTGTCGGAAAGTCTTCCGGCATAATGCTTATGATTGCTGCAGAAATACATACGTGATAGGACTTAGAGCGAGCCTGGGCAAGCCTCGCATGCATGGCCACTTCAAGTAGAATGGTGGTCCGCTCGCACGCCGTCCACTCGAGAAGATGGTGTGGTCGATCCGAACGAGAGTTAAGACCCACGATTACCTACTTCAACTCGGCGGACGAATACGACACTCATTTTAGCAAATCTGCCAATTGGTTCTCTGCGGAGGGATTTCCTACCCCGTACATTGACCTCGTCGCAATAGCATTGTCATTTTAAGATGGCTTCAAAGGAGCGGACAGTCGAGAATGTGTCCAAGTCTCGCTCAAGGAATTGGATATCCTACCTACCTTCTTCATTGGTCCCCTATATCGAGCTCGCTCGACTGGTCTCCCCTGCTCCAGTATTCCTGATCTACTTTCCTCACCTCTTCGGCACGCTCCACGCCGCCAGCCTCCGTGGTTCAGAATATTCGCAAGTCCTCAACACGAATCTCATACTCTTCCTTGGATCTTTTTTCTACTCCAACGCCGCGCACATATGGAATGACTTGATAGACGCGCCCCTCGACCGTCTTGTTGCTCGAACAGCCTACCGGCCAATTCCTCGCGGCGCAGTGAGCAAGCCTGTTGCAATGATATTCGCAGCCACCCAGTCCCTTGCGGCTGCAGCTTGCTTGCTCCCGATTCCTCCGGCCTGTGCCATGTTTGCACTCCCTGCGGTTATCGGTGCGGGCATGTATCCGTTCGCAAAGCGGGTCACTCACTATCCGCAAGTCATGCTTGGCCTAATACTGGCCTGGGGTATTGTCATGGGGGAAGTGGCTATGGGTGTAAATCCCTTTGAGACTACCAAGATCACGGCATCTATTGGCTGTTTGTTCCTCGGGAGCACCATGTGGACGGTCATATACGACTTCATCTATGCACACCAAGACCTTGATGACGACATCAAAGCCGGAATCAAAAGTATGGCAGTACTATATCATCAATCTGCGAAGAGGCTATTATGGATTTTTCTAGCTACACTATTATGTCTCCTGACAGTGGGCGGTATGCTGAGTGACATGGGTCCAGTATACTTCGTTTCGTCGGTCGCAGGGACAGTGACGAGTCTGGGTCTAATGATCCAGAAAGTCCAGCTCAAACAACCTGAGAGCTGCAAGTGGTGGTTCGGAAATGGCTTCTGGAGCGCTGGGGGCGCTATGGCAATCGGATTACTTGGGCAGTATGTGAAAACTGTCGAAACCAAGTAAGATGTTACAGGGCTCGCGGGATGGGAAGCCCACATTCCACGTGAGTATTCAGTAATGATCAGTTACTGATATGGCTAATTGTGGGATGAAGCCGTGAAGGCCTGATTGGGCTGGTTTTGATATAGTAAAGCAAATGTACTCAATAACTAGTAATATATGTTATAGGTCTGTAGTGTGACCGTTGGGGTAGCGTGAAACCTTAGAAACCCAACCCTACCCCACCCGCGGGTAGGGTTTGGGTCCGGGGGTCAACCTAACGGGTAGGGTAGGGTTTAGGGGGTGAACCCGAGCTCGAGAGTCGAGACTCAACGGACGCGAGTCAGTCGTTTATTCTAGTTGAATTGTACGTCTTAGGATTCTTTACGCTACCGTAGCAATACCCCATCCTCGTCAGTTTACTCATTAAGATCAATCGAAAAATAGCAGCCCACACTGCAACGAATTTCGAGTGGAAAACACTGCATGATAGTCTAGATAAGATGAGTGACGTAAGTTCACTATTTATTCAAAATCTACATTTAACAATACTGCAGGCCTTCTACGAGAATGAAATTCAACAGAAGCTCAAGCAGTTTGAACAGATCACTATATCACGAGGACTTTCCTGTTTCACAGTATTGTAATCATACTGTCACTATAAATGAAACCAACTCAGAACTGTATTTTAATGACTTAACGAATATGACGTGGTAGTTCACTGGAACCGTTCCAAAGAAGTAACGGCTGCTTATATCAACGATTCTTCAAATTAGAACAATTTCTTCTTCGGTCAAACAGTTATGCAAGATACGAACTGCTGAATGAGTACAACAGTTCATACTGAATTCAGAGTCCTCGCTACGTCTCTCAGCTCATTAACGTCAACACTTGACAAATCTGATCACGAAAAACAGTCTGCAAGTTCTCCATCTACTAAGCTACGAGCGCTATGATAGGCTAACTTTTACTACTACTAGACACTACCTTATAGACTTGCCCTTCTACACGTTCGTCCCGTATATGTCGTCGTTCAACAAGCAGAACGGTTCCAGAACGGTTTCAGCCGCGATTAGCAGAAACCTCGAGTGTGTACTGGTGGTACGAATACAGACATCAACCCAGCCTTCCCCCAACCCCCTCTAACCCTTTCAACCCTAAATAATCCCTCTCCGAAAAAACCCACTCAACCTCTCTCTCTCTCTCTCTCTCTCTCTCTCACGCTCTGACCTTTTCTCCTCAATCACCTCACCCCCCTTTCAAAACCCACTTCAAACACACCAACCCCCCACGCCGCCTCCTCAGCCAAATATCCCAAAACAAAACAATAACTCAGAACACCACTGCCGCCCCCCTTTCTCCAGCTTCCCCCCCCCACAAAGTCCCAAATCTGTAAACGACGGCTCCCAAACATTCAGCCCTAACCTCAAACCAAGCCAAAACCCACCCTAAACATAAACCCTAAGGTAAACAACCCCCCCCCCGGACGACCGCGTCCGAGAACAGATTTTCCCCAATCGTTCCTGGGAGCTATGTACAGTAGCCCAAAGCCACCACCACGCCAACCAGATTTCCCGAAAGCGGGGTGAGGCGCAGATGCATTGTGCTGGTGCTTGTGTGGATGGTTGGAGGAGGATTTTGGCTGAAGTTTGTTGAAATGGAGATGGTTGGTGGGGATTCGACTCGTTTCAATATCTCTCTAGCGATCATCAATCACCTCCTCTGATTACAACAAAAGCACTCTGGACCCTTCCCGCCCCACCCCCCCCCAATGCTTTCTCCCATGACAAATTTCAATCTCAAAGCGCGTAAAAGAAAAAGCACATCCATCACATCTACCTTTGATCTATCATATCCAACCACCCAACCTAGCACCACCCCGGCTCGTCCAGATCTCCCTCTAGCGCCCATCGAAGCCGCCCCCCCTTCCAGACCTACGACCCCACAAAAACCCATCCACTCCCTCCCCTCCCAATTCTCTCCAACAACCAACCACCCGCTTGATATGACCCTCACCCTCCGCAACACCCAACATCCCACCTCCCAAACCCGCGCGAAACCCCACAACTCCCAAGCCCACGCAACCAAGCCCACCCACTCCTCCTCCCTTCTCCTCCTCCTCCTCCTCCTCGCCCTCCTCACCATCGCGACCGCCACTCCTCATAACCCCTCACCTCCCTCAACCTCCTCAAAGCCCACCCCCCCTCAACCCCCTCCATCGACAACGACAGCTGTCACGCTATCCTAAAGGCCCCAGACCCTAATTTCCCCACCCAATCGCACGGCCGACTAACGCCCCCACCCACACCCCTCCCCCAGAAGTTTCCATGCGCTGCTGTGCGCCCTCCTCCGTTCGCGGTGGGGGCAGGAGATAGTGGGGGGTATGAATGGGAGGGTTGATGGAATTGATGTTGGACTTGGAGTCGGTAAGAGGAATGGAAGGGGACGGAGATGAAGGCTTGGGGTTTGAAGGTTTTTGGGTTGGGAGTTGATGGTCTGCAGTGTGGACTATCCTGAGCTGGCCCTTAGTGGAACATTTGAAGGTGGAGGTTAGAAAAGAGTCAAGGAGGTGAAAGGTAGTCTGAGTGATTGGGGTCAGCATATTGATATACAAAGGCAACTACCTTAATAGTGCTTTGTCGGCGTACAAAAGAGTGAAGAGCTCAAATGGATATCTATTACGGCAATCGAAGGCTCCAACGCCAAAACCCAACTTTACCTGTGGTTATACAAGAACATAGCCCGTGTTTCCCGTGGCAAACCATTAGTGATGAGCGAATATGTTGAGGTGCGATTGTAGAGTGGGAAAATACAGCAGCGTCCGCAGTGGGCAATCCTCCTTTGTCCTGGTAGAATCCACCTCTACTCATGGTAAAACTCCTGGCGATAGTAGATGAGTAAACTGATGTATCGTCGGTACTGTCACCATTGTGGATATTGTAAGTCTTGTTGCACGTTTCCAGTTCCACCTGACTGGCTCTCCATTTCGAATTCCCGCATGAACTCGTCCCATTCCGTCCAGTTGATTGGTTCCATCATGTTGGCATCAGCCAATGGAAGTGTTATATCGGGTAGGTATTGCTGATTGGGGTCAAATTGATATGGTGGTAAACCAAGTTGAGGCGTTCCAATTGGCAGCAAATGTCCCCCTCCCAACAATTTCGATTCTGGCGAGAGATCCGGGATTCGTAGATTATCTAGAGGGGGCATCTCGAGTGGTACGGTTTGGGCGTTGGTGACGTCACTGTTGTATACGTTGGTGCCATCCATCATTGGAAGATCTCCGATTAACGCTGTCGCACCGCGCCTGTTCGCTTGTGCTTTGCCCATGAGCTTCTTGATCGGCCGCCACAGCATGCCTCTTGTGGAATCTGCTATACGCACCGCCCATTCATCATACACGAGGTCAACGATTCTCCACGCTCTAGCCACTAGCGGGCCTTTATCCTGAACGCAAAGCGCGGCAAGAGTGACAGCCAGGGCATGCCACTGGACCCAGGTACCGAAGAGCCATCTCCATTGTGCAAGGGTAGGCTCGCGCTCGAGAACTTGAGCATACTCGAGGACTTCGACAGCAACCTGTAAGAGATTATCTCTTACCATGCCTTGTGGTGGAGAAATACGAGCTCCTTGCCGGAAAGGATGGTAGACACTTAAGTACATCCTGGATATAACAAGATGTGCTACCGTGGTGGCCACGAAAGCTATAGGGGTAGTTATATCGCAATGGACTAAATAGGTCTTTTCGATATGCTGGTGACACTTTGTTACCATGCGTGATCTCTCTTCGAACGTCAGCGATAGTGGTTTCTCTTCGCTGTCCATCTTCAGCGGATAATGATTGAACCGCCGTACGGCAACAGAGACATCATGACTGATGCGCGAAAAACTCATTTCTGTAAACCCTATCCTTTCCGTGATAACTTGGCTATCAGGATCCATATCTTCATCATTGATGTTCAATGGCACTCGCGTGTTATACGTCCCTTCCAGGACCATATTTTCTGAACCTCGATCTTCTGATGACCGTATATCAAGCATAGCAATCATCCACCACAATCGTCGACGAAGCTCCTTTGTAAAAGGTGAATAGCCAGCATTGGCGTTTTCTCTATTCAGGCCGAGAGCATGAGCGATGCGGATGGCTACACTAGTAAGGGTCCAGCTAAATCTCGTATCATCATGAACCCGGACGCTAGACTACCTGTCTGTTAGCCATTGTCGCACCTTATTGATTTGGACAGCGCCGAAGACCTGCGGGCTTGCTGTGCTTGAAGATTATGAAGCTTGTGGCTCTCTGCTGTGAGATACTTACAAGAAAGATTACCAGCGCCTGTAGCGTACGCAATTCCGTACTATTCAGGATGTCTGCCTTTCCAAGGGCAACTTCAACACCTTGTCTATATCGTTTCAACAAAGAGTCCTTGTCGGCCTGGAACATCTGCACACATTGTTCTGGGGTAAGGGATATAATTGCCGAGTAGTAGATAGCAAACAGTAACGCTTCCATGCTTTTACCGCCGGGAATATCATCGAGATTAGAAGATGCTGCCGCAACTTGTCTCTGTAAAGTTGGCCTATGCAGGAGTTTGTAAACCGGATCGCAATTTCGAAGGTATAGGGTACACAGCAAAGAGATCTCAGAGAGGGAAGGGTGCAACAATCGTAGAGGTTCAACATCCGAAGTAGATCCAAACATCCAATTTTGGCGAGAGTTATCAGACTCTGGGGTGGTTGTGGTGTCTTCTTGCTCATCGGAGTCATCGTTGAGCGTTTGCCTGAGCCCTTCGACCTAGTCCACAGATTTAACACTGTTTACCCATTTCAAGGATTCAACCCCGAGACATTATTCCACTCACTTCACTGGTCAGGCTGTTCCAGAATTGACTGCCAAGGTATCTATCCAGTCCTCCGACGCCTTCCTCTTTCACAATCACCTTAATTTCATTAGCCCCCAAAGGTTCAGTTCGACATCCATCGACAATGTTCGGGCCGCCCGTTTCCGGACTCTTTCGTACTGGTTCTCTTTCCTGGCCCTTTTGGCCACAGTCGCCTTCTTGTCTATTCTTACTCTGGGCAAGGAGCTCTTCGAGCTTGTTGAGTCTCTTGAGTATTTCTCCATTCGTAGCCTTGGACCCCCGTTTTCTCCCCCTGGGCAGTCGGGCGCGATCCGGAAATGTACAAGACAGGCCTGAGCGATCGCAAGCCACACATGGATGAGTCCTGCTGCATTTCACCTTCCGCTGTCGGCAGTTAACGCATGTTACGCGGTAATCAGCACTTTGTCTAGGTGTCACAGTGGCGGTATTGGCTTCTTTGGTGGCTCCTGTGGCAGCACCTTTTGCGGAGCCCTGAGTCTGCGAAGGAGAGGAGGTACTGTCTGACATGGTTTTGGCAAAAGCTGAAGTTGTCGACTGGACTCTTGGAAGATTAGCCCCCGCAGTTTTCGCAATGTTGGATTCTGTTGGCTACCTTTTGACACTCGATTCCTTCAACACGTCAGATAGTCGTTCCAGGCTGCCGTCATACAATAATCCCATGCTGGAAGGCTCGGTTATCTGCAAGTCCAACCGTCATCGCGCTGGATATTCACGCTAATCCCGAATAGTAGAATGGGCTAAGATTTCTAGCCGTTAGGGCTGATATCGCTGATGAAATGCTATCTTAGGCAAAAACCACATGGTGTTCAATCCTAACTACGATTAGACATACGTTGTTCTACGAGCTCATATATACAGTTGTATGCTGTAGATCTGGAAGGTGCTGAAGCAAAGCCGTCAGAGTTTATCCGGCAACATAAATTACCTATTCGGTGTTGGCGCAAATTTACTTGAGATAGGACTGGATAGGTAACTCGATAGTGCATAAGCTTATTAGGGCGTAGTCATTTATGAAGCGCCTTCTCGACGCCGTACATGAACGCCTTAATAAACGCTTGCAAAGGTGGTATAGTGGAACAGCAAAAGCGACATCAGGAACTTCACATCCGCCTAGCCGCGGATAGGAATGAGCTGAAAACTAGAACAAACAAGGTAAAAAGCAGGGACGAACGCTAGACTTTCTTTTGCTGGCAACAAGCAAATGAGCAAAAGCGTGAAGGGCTGGGTTACCCTCTCCTCAGTAGAAATGCCCCTTGGGCAACGCCGTAAACAGTACTGTTAATGGCACGGTTACAACCACACTCCAAATAAGTGCCTGCAGAGCGACCTTGTCTTGCATCAGTCGTAGGCTCTCATTTTGCACCCACACCGTCGTGTCAAAGATTTTCCTAATCATCATCTTCGCCCGGTATTTCTCTACCCATATCCCTGAACCGTATGAGTTTGCGGTTCCGAATGCTTCGAGTGCGACATGTCTCCTTTTCTTACCGGCGCTTTGAGACATGCTAAGAACGTCTGAGCCTGCAAGCGTAGCTTGATCGGAATCGTCCATTGAATAGTTCGACTCGGCGTCCGTGGTGTACTGTTCCCATGGTCGCAGATGGCGATCATGGGTGACGTATAGAACGAGGCATATCCCATTAGAACCTGCGAGGAGGAAGCTGAAACCCAAAAACCAGGCCAGAGCGGCGAATAGGCGCCACCAGCGGGACTTGAAGGAAAGAGTGAGAAGGATAGCAATGACGAAACCGAAAATAATATGAACGGCTCCGAGGACTCGGCCGAAGACCATGCGGGGCTGGTTGCCGTTGCACATGGACCAATGGATAAAATTTGGGTGGGAATAGTCACGAAGAGAGCGGGTGATGATAGAGGCGGGGATGGAGAATGCAGAGGGGTGAGTCGTGTGTTGAAGAGCGTGGAGCTGGAGGATTTCAGTTGTTGGCTGAACAGTTGTGCGGGAATGGAAATAGCTTACGCAAGCTGTACGATCCTTGTGGGAGAGATTCAGCTCTCGGGGAGAACCAGGTGCGAGGTAGTGGGTAATTATTCGGTTGATCTCTGAACGGAGCGGTTGAATAGTAACTATGACAATCAGACTCTGTTTCCTTATTTAAATGTACTAAACCTACAGGCTTGCCATTTCAGACCTGTCTGAGCATTGGCATACTCGATCGAGTTCATCGTGTCACCACGAAGCTTCCCAGACATCCATGACTGCTTGTCTGAGATGGGCGAGAGTGGTATGTTTTTGGAGTCGAAATTGATGGTGTAGTCCATTGTCTTCGCCAGTGTTCTGTCCGACTGTCTGAGATTTGGTTCTGCTGAGTATCCATATGGATGAGGTAAAGCTTCTTCGTCCCACGGTGGGGAAAGAGCTTGCTCCCGACCTGCTAATCCGTAGAAGCGGCGCTTGTAGTCCCGAAGCCAGAGATAGAACTGTAGATTTTCTGCGTCATGCGAGACGTTCATCAAGTAGCCCATAAAGTCTTGGAGAGAGCATGGCTGTTGAGATTAACGGAGGTTCTGTTGTTAACACAATTATCCAGTGGCCTACCGGCATTGCTCTGTTGGCGACCACATTTTCGAAACATAGCTCCGGAGGAATGGCTCGTCTGGTCTTTTCGACATACTTTTGGTAGTTGAAGCTATCCATGGGCCCGGTTTCTCGGACATAATTGGGACGTCTGTAGAACAACAACGACATCTTGAGAGTACTCTTTGAATCCCAGCCATGCAGTTACAAAGGAAGAGATTATGAGAGAATGTGGACAAGTATTACTGTAAGTGGGGAGCAGACGTAAAAATACTCGAAACTTTCAGAAGCATTGGGAAGGTGGGGGGGGGGCAGTCTCTAGGTAAGGTAAGTAGGTAAGTAGGTAAGTAGGTACCAACGGTGAAGCCATTGATCAGGCGCACCCCACCAACAGTGAATGATAACAAATTGTCAAATATCAGCTCGAAGATACAGTAGCCGCTAGGGCGTTTCATGTTCATTTTAGCGAACCCTCGATTGCTCCTCGTACCTACTGGGTCTGGCCGTTTACGGCAAGAGAGCAAAAGAGCAAAAGAGCAAAAGGGGGCAAGTTGGACCTTGGATCTACACATCGTGCTGCATGACATGTGCGGCTAAGATGCGCTTTCTTTCGAATAGAGTGGCGTAGGTAGAGTGAAATTTATTCAATTGACCGCACGGCCTCCGCGTTCGATCGGAAGAAGGAAGATGTACGAAGTACTCCTGCAGTGCGGGAATAATGCGGATACATAATTCGAAGCAAACATACCTAGACCTATCGCTATCACGGGACTTGGGGGCTCTGTTTGGGGTGGTTGGGTGGTCAATAACTTTCATGACGTCGGTCGTTGTTGAATGTCGGGAAGATAAGGTAATGTTCTGTACCTGCAGTCCATGTGTGAACGGCATGCAGATGCATCGTCGTTTGGTGTGGCCGAATCTAGCAGGTCAAAGTTCAGTTCACTCGTTCCAACAACATCGACCTTGTCTTGACCACCAAAGAATCGACAATGCGACGTATGTAGTAAGAACCTTTTGGCGGACACGCGAGGTGGCTGGATCGATGGAATTCAGTTAGCCTTTTCTGGCCTAGCGTTACAACGTCCATGAACGTAAGGTTAAGGTGATAGTAAGGTATTCCGTAAGAGGCAAGTGACACAACCAACCAATGGCACTTAGCTGCACATTCTACGCTTACAGAACTCTGGACATGTCCCCACACGTCACATAAGTTGACAGCTGCCTTCTGCCACTGTATGAACAGGCTCAATGTTCTCGTGGGGTCCGAAACACGTCGTGTGACCCGAGCTGTTCCTTCTCCGTCACCAGAATTGTTCCTTGTCACTTGGGTCTCACTTCCAAAATCCTAAGAGGGTCTTTCGCGTCTTCCTTCCGCTGCTCACCGTTCTTCGTCCGAAGCGCGGCACGGTAAACGTGCTACAGTAGTCTACGAGCCATGGCGAAAGTCAAAAAGATGGGGATTCGGGGCGATTCTGAGACATGCTTAGACTCTTCCAGGCCGCTCCCCTCGAGCGTCAGAAATCGTGGATTCAGTTTATGAGTGCACAAGCCAGACACCCCTCCATCCACAGGACATCCATTCTAGCACCCTCCCAATGTATACCACAAGAGCTGGCGATGATGATGGAATTCTACCCAGCTATGGAGATATCCGGCTTCCACAATTCTCCCTCAATTGTTCTAGGTATCGGGGGTACGAAAGTGCTGCCTCTGGCAAAAGTTCCTACACCCTCAATGCCTCCATCATATCCGTCGTTTCGCCTCACGTCCTACCCCTGCACTCCTCGCAGAACCACGGCCCACTCGGCTTCTTCGTTATTCCTACGCAGCCTGAGTGAAACCATTCATACGGACAATCCCCGTTCCGGCACTTTACCATATTGCCATATCTGACGCCGCGACATGTACAATAATATTCGTCTCCTTCCTCTTCTTCTTCTTCGTCCTCTTCTATGCCGTCCACACTCTTTCCGCCCTCTTCCTCTTCTGTCTCATGTAATTTTCCTGTGCCTTTTACACCTGAATCAACGTTCGTAGATACAAATGCCCCACTGCTCTGACCTAAAGCTGTCTGCCGTGCCGCAAAAAAAGGCTGAGAATTGCTTGGACCGTGGAATGATCCTGGCATATTCTGTTCAGTTCGATTCTCTGCAGATCTTTTGATCGCTTGCAGACTTTGACGTTGTTGTTCGAGAAGCATCAACCGCATCTGGTAGGCCCTTAACGCTTCGTTTTCCGCTTGGACTGGGCCGTTCGCGAGTTTTGCGGCGAGTTGGGGGGGCATCTCGGATTGCTCGGATTGCATGTAGTTCACCTAGCACAGCAAAAAGGGCCCTCCAGCGGAAAGCTGGGTCTGGGTGATAAAGAATCTCAAGTGGTATACTGTACTACTCGACTGCACAAGGTCCGCTGAGTCGATATACTTGAGCGTATTGGCTTTGGAGATTCGAAGTCGCCTTGCGTAATAATTGTTTCGAGCTCCAAGCTTCTACTCTGGGGATTTATCGAAGGAACGCATAATCTAGTCGAAAGTTACATTCGATGACAAAGTACTCCTCGCCTGATGACGAAATTATAGCGGTGAGGTTCAGCTTCCAAAATTGCTTCGTCAGCCTCTTTCCGTCCGGAGCCGATTGGATTATGTTGCCAGGTGTACAGTGTATTGGAACTGGAATCCAAGTCAAGAAACAACTGGGTCATCATTGTCCTACCACTCAATACTCCAATAACCAATTATTCGAAAACTGAGAGCAATACTTCGCCACCATCGCGGATCTCCCTGCCACTGTCCGGACTCCCAACGCTGTCATTCTTCTAGCCGCCTCGCCCTCGCTAATACCGACATCTTTAATCCTCCCAACGAGAAGTGTTACAGTACTATGCAACGTAAACCAGCACATCTTGAAGAAAATTGTTCCATCACACATACAGGCATACTAAAACCGCCTCTCCTACGAATTCTTTCGTGCCAGCCTCTCTCTTCTGAGCAAGCCCGCGGTCTCACAGTGCCGGAATTATTTCGATCGCTGAAGAAGGAGCTGGTCACTGGGTTTGCAATCTTTTGATTAGGAGTTTAAATGGCATGCTGCTGTCTTCTTCTTCTTCTATTCTTCTCTCATATCCTCATCTCCATATACGCTCCTATACCGTTCTTCATATATCTTTAAAGCCCCCAAGCCCCTCATCTCCACAGCTCTCACCTGAGATGTATCTGCTCTTCCCCATCGCCACTACCCCTCCTCCTCCCTCTCCCTTTACTCCTTCCCCTCACTCTTTTATCGCCACTAAAGACATACAACGACCTCCCCCGTCACAGAATCAGCCCTTCAGCTAGTAAACTCGTCACCACTTTTTGCTACCACTTGCCGCTTTCTTGACACTTGCTCTCTCTGCCTCTAATTTCCTTTCCGCCTTTGTGAGATTCTTGGCTCGAGTTTCGACCAACGCAATGATTTTCTCGTTCTTTGTCTCTCTTGCCATCTTCAAGTACGACTTCGAGGGGTCATACGTGCCGAATTTCAGAAGGAGCTCGAGGCTGCATACCTGTTGCTGTTGTATAGCTGCATACAAAGCAGTGGGTGTGATGATAGCACCCAGATCGACCATCTTCTTGACGAGCGCTACAGGCTGCATCTGGGACACCGCAGCGTGAAGAGGACCCCGGCCGGGAAAGCCACCGTCGTTCACGTCGGCGCCATGATCCAGTAGATAATTGGGTATCAGCGGATTGCCGCCCACACATGACTCCATTAGCGCAGTGGAGTTACTCGATTGAAATTCCATGTTAATGATACTGGGGTTGTGAAAGTGGAGAAGCTGAAAGGTCTTGAGATCTGGATTTGCGAAGAGTTGACGGAGCATAATGGGGTTGTACATGTTCCATTTTGGATATGTGCTGAGCAGGAGTTCGAGGATCCCAGTTTGCTTTCGCTCGACGGCCGTGAAGATCATCATCCACGCGGGCAAAAGATCCTCGGGAACTGCCGAGTCGGTTTGGTTCTCGTCGACTAAATGGAGCAACTGGCGTAATCTACACAGATCACCAGATGCGCAAGCCGCTATTAACTCGGCCTCATTTAGATAGATTCCCTGTTCGTTCGGCTGTTCTTTCTGGGTATGTTGGTCCTTCTGAGAGTCCACGGATTCAACCGCAGTCTCCGAGGAATGGGATGAAGCCATGGCGGAAGGTGGTAGATGCGGTCTCTCACCCTTCAAGATGTTTTCGATTGTTCACAGGTATAGGCCCTATTATAAGCAGTCAAGGCTTGATGGATTCAATTCTACACTCGAGCCACTATAGAATTACGACCAAGTGAAGGTAAATGCCAACGGCGTAAAATCGATTAGTCCAGAAGCTGATCACCAGAGCAAGGATCCCTCTTGCCTCAGAATCCCAAACTTTGTTTACTTTGAACTAGCGCTTATTATGTCTGCACATTCACTTCGAAGAATCCGAGTTTAGGGATTATATCAAAGTACTTCATCTTAAGTGGTAAAGTATGAGGGTACATTAACGATCGAACGATAGCACCAGGTAGGGTGCGAAATGTATTAAACATGTTTATTGCCTAACCAAATTAGGTTAGCGTAAAACGTGTTTTAAACATGTTTATTGAAGCATGTTTTAAACACAGGGGTATATATAAATAGCATCAATTAGTTGGGTGCTCCATTGCCACCTCACCGTCGACGATGCTATTCAAAAAATCCTCCAGCACCTCATCGTTTGACGGATTTAGCCTAGTCATAGCGACTTCCTCCTGCAGCAGTCTATCTTCCATATTCAAAAGCTTCTCCTCATCGATTTCAATGCCCTGTGTAGAGTCTGCTGACGAGTAGTCTCGGACGTCATTTGACGGTGACAGTATAAGCACTCCACTGCAGGAACGATTCGGTTTGGAAGAATTATGCTCCGAAAGGCATCAGTAACAGCCTGATTGCGAGGTTTGCCACCGCGTTGAGGAGGCATAGCTGGTGATAGCCTGGTAGGAAGATAGATCTACTCCATGAAGCAATGGCGACAGCGAGGTCAAACCCCCTGAGCTAAATCAGATAGGTTTAGCTTGCTTACATAATATAAAACCAATAAACAAACATGAATAAACCGCTAGTGAGTTTTAAACACGTTTATTGTAGAATAAACGGTTTTATTCTGACCCTAGCACCAGGTGCACGCAGTAAGCGAAGCTAACCTCGAAGCGGTTTAGTTTTGTGTCTAACTCGTTCGGAAAAGAGTCTGGGATCCTGACGGAGGCAAGACCCATTCCAATTGTTCTCACTTGCAACACCAGCCTTCGAATGGATTGAGCCTATGGATCAGGATGTTAGAATGCGCAGTAACGAAATGCGCAGTAACGAAACGCCGCACTAACAGTGTGGCACGATTTCAGGTAGAATAACCGAATTGGAAGCGGGCCGCACGAAAAGTCGTCCTTCGGTATGCAACAAAAGCATTAATTTCATTCAGAATTTACGCAGACTCAATGTTGGTTTCCATCCTGAATGCAGTCCTTTGTAATTCCAGCTGTTGCTTTGTTTCGGGTCGCTCTTGCTTCGCCATCACGTCGCTTGAGAACGATGATTATATATGTATATGGTGGAAGGCCTTTTTCTTTCCTGCATCCAAGCACATACGTGATCTCGTTAGCATAGCTTTCCACAAAGCTTTTATCTCTCTCTTTGAAATCCAATCTTATCTATTCATTCATTCATAATGGTTCGTCAATCGGTGGTCTCCCTTCTGGTATTAAGTGTTCTAAGCTCTCACGTCTATCACGCGTACGCCGTGAATTTCTTGTGTCTCTGGTGTTGTAAGGACCCTGGCGATGAGCCTCCAAATCCTCCAGCAAAGCCCGCAGACTATCGTCAATGCAAGAATCGCCCAATTGGTCCCGGTAATGAAAAGTAGGCACCAGATGGTGGCAGGGTTTGTGACCAATCGAAAGTCGATTTTCCCACAGTCGAGGTACGTCATTTTAGGTCTATAGATCTCTTTGCAGGACCGAGTAGAGATGCAAGACAATGTATATAGGGGTAGTGCGACCTAGAGACCTTCCACGTGCTCTCCAACTATGTCCTAAGACCACATCATCGTCCGAGATAGGCAACGCTGACTCCAAATCAACCAACAGTGCCTTGCCGCCGACATGAAAGCTTGCGGAAACGTGGGGAAAAATTCAGTGTTTTATTCTTTCGGAGCTCGCACGAAAGATGCGAGACCCTTTTGTGACTCGCTGGACCCTCAAGGAACCATGTTCAACGACGCGCTAGACGCCGCTTACGTCGAAAACGTGATCCAAATGGCGGAGCCCAAGTATTCGATGGCGGACGATGCGAACCGTGAAACCGACGGTCCTAACAAGAGCGTGAACCGGCAAGACATTTACCTTGCGCGTGCCCTCGAAGTTTTTGCCCAAGTCTCGACAGACACAGCCTATGTGGTTATTCTCGACTATAATGGCGACCCACAAGCCAACGCAGGAGGGCAGAAGGGAGCCTTTCAAAATCCTCTTCCTCTCCACCTTGATGCCACGGGAAATCCTAACGTAGACCTGTGGCTCCTTTACAAATTGCCAACCTTACAACGCAACTTATGTACCTTCCGCAGTCCCTTCCCCTTGATCAGAGCGAAGGCATGTCTCCGGTGTGGGAATGTCCGAAGAAGATCCGATGGCTGAAGTCCATTCCAATCGCAAACCCATGTCTCTTCATTAGACCGAGATTAAGCAGACCATAAGCGTCGATCTAGAGCACACATCGCCAGACCCAACGGACGAAGGCGACCCCCTATTCACGAAAATCGGCCCTCCTCCATGGTCCCAACATCAAGACTGGGTAAAAAAGGACGATGGGACAATCGACAACGAACGCCCAGCTAGCAACGCCGGGCAGCTACTTTTGCCTGAGCCTAAACCTGCTGCAGCACCTGCACCGCCTCCTGAACCTGCCGGGGCCAATTGTAGATACAAAAGAGATGAGCCCACAGCCTGTCCAGCTGACGGGCCCACTAGTTCTGCGCCAGCAATCACTGCTCCGCCGGCGGCAAAGCCATCTTGCGATCATCAGGACTCGACAGTATGTACATTTGAGCTTCGATGCTTGTCTAGAGGTAAATATGCTGATTTTCAACATCAATAGCCCGAAGTGGAATCCGAGTATTGCGTCTGCCAGGGGTCCGTGACTTTTACCATTACTATCAGCGTCTCCAGGTGCACTAAATGACCCCAAGAAAAGGTATGTTCCGCCATGGATCTATATTAGTTGGATGTTCACCAAGGGTCCTTTGCTCAGCTGTGACTACGCGTTCCTTCCGGATGCTAAAGCACAAATCACAACAACTGCTTCTTCAGAGCCGCTGACTATCAACTCTGCTAGATGTGAAGTCTGCTCCGTAGCAGGCAAAAACAACCAAGAGTGCACTACAATGCCTAACTGCCTCCCACAAACGCCCAAAGCCTGGGTGGAGGTCGGAAATTCTGCTGTGCACGTTGGAACCTTAACTTCAATGGTATTGTCTTCCTTAATGTCCAGCGCCCTTGCGAGCATCTGTCCTCAAATAACCCAGACTGCGAGCATGACGAATTGTACCGACCAGACAGTGAAGATTGATGGAATATAGTACAAGGATCCCGAAGATGATGAATTGAACAAGGCAGGCCAGCTGGAGGTGAAAGTTACAGAAGGCCAGTACAACGCTACCTCGCTTCGAAATGCAATGATCAACAGCGCCGCTTTAACTGCTATGCAGTCCGCGACAGGGGGAAATTGCTACACAGAGCATTACATGTCAGGCGGTGCAGCTAAGAAGCGCAGCTATTCCGACACGGCCCGCGCTTGGTTGGGTCTACAAGAACGCGACGGTCCTGGTGCGAACAGAGCCGAGGAAACTATGACCATGTGCCAGGCGACCAGATTCGCGGGCGTGCAATACCTCCCGCCATACTGGAAAGAATGCGACTACCCTTGCAAGCCGGAAAATAACTTCATGTGGCTGGATACGGACTGGGATTTCAACGTGGCTCAAGGCGCAGGATTTGCTTGCGACTTCATCAATGGACTTATCGATGCGCTCGCCGTGGTTGCGCCTGAATTCGCTATCGAGGATGTGGAGTTGGGAACGGCGATTGATGCTGCGTGCAAGGAGGCGATTCAGAATGCGAACAAGGGAAGGGGTCCTTGAATGTCGCGGTACAAGGGCTGCGAATCTGTCTCGAGATGGATGCGATATGCTCAGCTTAGTTAGACCTTCCTTGGCGTCGGCGTTGGGGGCGGGATGATGGGAATCGGACGATGCAGAAGGTGGGTGTCTGCAATGACTCGGGGAACGCTATATTGATTATTTCTTCCTCTTCTTGGCCTAGAAAGTCTCATTTGAGGAAGTAAAGCGGTGGGCAAGTCGCTCTTCTTTTTTCATGTTTTACCTTGTCATAAATCCGAATCTAGTTCATTTTCAATTCCCTTCTTTCCACATGTCCTTCAAGCAAATCCCCATCATCTATTCTACTATTGTCTCTCCAAATTAACTCATTCAAGGCGCTACCGCTCTCGTCAGCGTATAGTCGGACTACTTTTCTTAGACTTAGAAGTTTACTAACGTATACTTCGAATCCCAGGTAGTGGCCGGGCCAGGCAGCAAAGTTTGACAATGTGTGCTGCGTAGTTGCACTACCGATTCACACGACGCGGTCGCCCGTCTTGTACGATCATAGAGCGGCGCTCACCCCGGTCTTCATGTGGGGTGAGGTCGCCCGCAGGTATCTATCATCATGGCGGGCGCGCGGGAATCTCTTCACGAGTTTTCGATAGCGTCCCGTATAGTTTGGTTTTCGTTCCCGAAATGTGTCTCAGATGCGTTCATGGATATGCTGGCCGTAAATTGTGAGCTGTTTTGCCTTCCAAGAAAAGACAGTCTTGAAGACTCTAGTGATGCTGGGGTCGACGTTTGCAGTTAAGCAGTGAGGATTGATTCAAGCGGGTTCACCAGCTGCAATGAATGCGGCTGAATGCCCCCCCCCGGTGACGACCTGCTTCCTATGTTGGGCTAGTGGTGGAGTGGTATTATCGGAATGGTGGTGATGGCAGGAGGGTTTTGGCGCAAGGCAATGAGGCTAGAGATGACGAACAGCGCAACGGATGTGAACAATAGAGATTGACAACGATGCCCCCGGCCGCGTTAGCTCTTTTTTATTCGTATTACACATTCGAGTGAGACTACCCGACCCAGCGAAGGGATTGCCTGGTTCATCTTTGTATGTATGCAGCTTTTACCCGGCCACAATCATATCTACTCTAGTTAGTTCGCAGAAAATAGGGGGAAACCTGCCCCCCGTCCCTATCCCAAAACGTCATTGACTATACATTCATGCCGAAGCATTCTCACAGTCCCACATCTCCTCTCACATTTCATCAATTCATCAGTACCGTGCTTCGGGGTTTGGCATCTCGCAGTAAAACACCCCTCTCTTTCCCCCCCCCCCAATCCATCTACATATCATCCTACATACCTGCCTTCCCCCCACCTTTTTTTTTTTAACAAAATACCAGCCCACAACCCATCCATGCCCGCCTTAGCCCTCCGTCTGCCTCGTCCCTTTTTTTTTTTTTTTTGGCCTTCTCGAGCTTTGTGACACACGGCAATGCTAACGCAGGAGCCTGGCCCGCAGCGTAAACGCTCAGCGCTGCGGAACTTTTTCCCCCAAGAGGAGTCGCAAACAAGAGCTCCCACCCACCGACCCCTTGACCGCGGGGGGTTCGAAACGATCCCCTTTTTTCATGTCGCTTTCTTATGCGCGGTGAAAACTAAAGCAAGCCAAATTTCGACGCAAAATGCGAGAAATGATGTTTTTCCAGCGTAGAGGAGGCGAAAGTCCGATTGTGACGAAGTCCCCCCCCCCTTTTTTGGCGAACATCAAAAGAGGGTGCTATCCCGCGCAACAACCCCCCTCGCCAACCCGCACACGTGAGCGCTCATCGAAACGGAGGAATATTCGGGAGCTTGAGAGAGAGCGCGGGGGGGGGATGGTGATGCATTGATTCATTGTATGATTTTACTTTTTTACTTTTTTCTTCTTCTTTGGGGGCAAAGACGGCAAGGCTCAAGTACCATCCCCAACCTCACGTTACCACAGAAAAAACCCGCCTGCTCCCTCCACCCTCCTCACCCCACCCCACCCCAACTTCCCCCCCTCTCCTTCCTCACCAGCCAAGATCCCGCCAATCCGCCACGAAGACACCACCCCCCCAAACAACGCCCTCTCCCCCCCCTCACTCACCTCACCCACCTCTCCACCCACCTCTCCACCAACCAACCCTCCCTCCCTCCATCCCTCCATCCATCCATCCAGTCCCAAAAACCCCCCCCTTCCCGCACCAAACCAACTTTTTTTCTTTCTTTCTTTCTTTCTTTCTTTCTTTCTCAACGGGCGTACAGTACGTACTCCCCTCGCGTCATCATTCTCCCGAGACGAGAGAGAGAGAGAGAGAGACAGGGAAAATCCATCTTTTCCCCATCAATAGGCGCGCGGAAAAGGGCATTTCCAGCCGGGGCAAGGGCGCGTAATCATGGTATCAATACCCCGTTTTTTGACACACCCGTTTACTATTTGACCTAGCTGAGGTGAGCGGGGGCGCTGAGAGCGTTGTAGAGGATGTAGGTATGGCTCCTCGGCCGTGCGGATGTTTTTTTGTTTTTTTTTTGTTTTTTTTGGAGATGGAATGACTAGGAGGTACAGTAGTTAGTTCGTGTTCGCGTAACCCTTTGGCTTTTTCTGGAAGCGGGGTTTTGCGCGGGGGGAATGTCGGTTTTGAGAGAGAGAGAAGGGGGCGGCGTGTGTGGATAACGGAGGTGGTTTTTTTTTTCTCGGTTCGGGATGCCGTTTGCGACGCTGAGGGTGAGTGGATTGTGAGGATAGGATGCTGAGGCGGTTGGGCGGGTGTTGGCGGGGTTTTAATGTTTGGTGGGTTGTGAAAGGTGAGGTCGAGCCGGGGGAGAGGAGGGGAGGGATGGAGGAAGTGTGTAATTTGAAATGTGTAGATGGCAGGGGATTCGGTGGCTCCTTCTCAAGGTCGAGGGTTTATGGGAATTTTTCCACATGGGGGCTGGGGATGGGGATGGAGGAGGTGGATGGGGGGGTGAGATTGAATTGAGGTTTCTTGGGTTTGGTTTGGAGTGGGAGGGTGGGAGATAGGGGAGACGGGGGTGGGGAAGGGGAGGGGGAGGGAGGGAGGGAAAGGAGGAAGGGAGGAAAGAGGGAAAGAAAGAAAGAAAGAAAGAAAAAAGCAGACAGGGATTGTGATGAAAGGGAAAGAAAGGGGTAGAGAGAGGCAAAGTGGCGAGAAGGGATAGCGAGTAAATTCTGCGGTTCAGCTTCCTCATCAAAAGCAGCAACCGTTCCCCGCACCCCTACCAAGCCCCAAAGAAAACAACACCCCCATGACCCCCCCCCCTCACATAACCACCGCAACATGGTCATCCATGAACTGATCGATGTTCCCCAAAAAGCACGCCGCCACCACGCTGACGGCCCCAAACGCAATGCTCGTCAAATACACCCACTTGTAGCTCTCCGCAAACGCCGTCTGCCCCGCCGCCACCACCATCCGATACGCCGTCTCATTGCCCTTGATCCCGGGGATGAGCTTGAGCTCGTCGAGCAAGGAGGCGCCGGTGAGGGCGATGGCTTCGCCGATGAGGGTGGTGTTTTTGATGCCCAGGTGCAGGGCCATGGTGCCGCCGATGTAGTGTTTGGCGTTGGGGACGAATTTGTTGATGAAGACGTTGTAGTAGGTTGTGTAGCCGATGGAGCCGCCGATGACGCGGATGGCGAGAGTGAGGGCGGCGACGGTGGCGATGAGGTCCTGTGGGGGGGTTTAGTAAAGGGAGATTTCGGGGGGGGATCCGTTGCTTGGGGGAACCTACGTCTGGGCAGATGATGGTGGTGATGATCGAAGCTGGAACGACAATACCGCCAATGCCGATGCCGGCGAGGACGAGGAGACCCCAGACTTGGTAGAGGTTGTCGACGCGGGCGACGGCGAGGCCTCCGCATCCTAGAGACGGTTAGTCTTCGCCTCCTTTGATCAGAAATGTTGTTGTAAGAGGTTTTTACTTGCCAGCTGTCATCAATACAGACGAAATTATCAGTAGCTCCTTATTATGACCCCGGAACACGCTGAGCAACCAAAGCACAACAAAAGCGCCTGTCAAAATACTGAATCCAATGGGCAAACCTCGGATTCCGACACCAACTGGGTCTTGGCCGTAGACGTTAAACGCCTGCGTGGGCCAGAAGAGCAAGACGGAGAAAAAGTTTGCTCCGGAGATGAAGGTGATGACAAGCGTAAGGATGAAGATACGGGGGTTCTGCTTTAAGCGCGAGGGAAACATGGGGAATTTGGCGAATTTCCATTCCCAGATGAAAAAGGCGGCGATGAGACCCACTCCGATGAGCAGAGGGGCCAGAACGTGAGCGGATCTCCAGGCATACTACGGCCAGTCAGTGGTTTCAGTGTTTTTGCAATTGCCAGCATACCTGGTATCCTCCCCATTGAAGTCCTATGTTGCATTCAATCAGCTACGACCGACAAAAAGTACTGAGTCGAGGTTCTCACCTGCCATGAAGAGGACCATTCCAGAGACGCTTAATAAACCCCCAACGAAATCAATCTGACGAATCGTCTCCATTGTAGTCATACCCAGAGAGTTCACTCTTGGCGGTGGATGGTAGAATATCACGGTCATGACCAGGCCCACTGCATTCCAGACACCACAGAGAACGCCGCAATATCTCCAACCAGAACTCGAGGCAATCAATTGCGCCCACAATACTGAAGGGCAAAATGGGATGATGGTGAAGACCAGGATGGCGACGTATTTGCCACGCTTTCGAGTGGGAGCCAGTTCAGACGTCACCGCCAATGCCGTAAGTTCCAAGATACCAGCACCTATACCAGCCAGGGTCATCCCCCCTGTGATTGCATCAGTATTGATTCGTCGACTTGGCTCGGTGGGCTAACCGATGAACGGGTTCATAGCCTTTGCAGTCGATGAAACGATCATTCCAAGGACGACAAACATCGCACCGATGATAGCCACCCATCGGCGACCCATGATATCCGACATGGACCCAACAAAAGGGCAGACACCTGCGAGGGCTAGAAGGTATGCAAGGACCTTGTTCGAGATAAGTATGTGGATCCTCCGAGAGTACTTTCATGGCGACGTACAAACCAAATCCATCGATCTGCTCCACCGATATCTCTGTATATGTAGGGAGGAATACCACCTGAACATGGTCAATGATGCGCGTGCAAAGGCTGCTGCGGATGACTTACCAAAGATGTAGACAGGAATCTGCGAGCCAGTCCAAAGGAAAGCCATGGCAACCAAGGACATGATCCTTTTCAAGGACATCTTGTATCGCCATCAGCTTCCAATCTTTGCTAATGTGTAGAATATCGTACCGGTGGCTCATGCTCATGATCTTCGCCTTCGACAAATGTCCCTGGAACCCAGCTCTGTCAACGTCCTTCCAACCGAGGAACCAGAGCAGTCGAAGACCTACGCAAGCCATCCTTTTCATAGTAATTGGCATGTCCCGGCACTCTTTCGTTTGTACGAATGGCCTCTATATGGGCACCAGCACCTTCTTTCTCCACATCGGCTGGCGAATGCGCCGAGCCATCGGAGCTCGTTTTCATGTTGGGAAGAGGGATACAAGGATGGAGCACAGTACTGTGGCTGATAGATACTCCTCACCAGTCGAGGTCCAAGAACGCGGGCAAGAGAGATGGCAATGTAGGTGGGATGGGATGGTGAGTAGAGAAAAAGAAGATTGTGACTGGATGCGCTTGGGTATCACGTCAACCATGAGGATACGGAGAAGCCCAATCGATCGTACACACAGCAATTGAGAAGGCATGAGGAAAGCGTACATATATATGCAGCCCGAGGGACCTTTGATCATGCAATCGACCCAAGCTAGATACAGTGCTGCAAGTACAGGCAAGATGCAGAAACGGCATTGGCTGCCCTTTCCAGATCTTCAACCCAGGATATGCAGCGGTAGATCATAATGGCCCATGGAAACTAGAGAGTAGCCAGGGTGTTATCCAACGCTTGGGGCCGGAGACAACAACAACAAGCTCATAGACGGCATCACATTATTTGAACTGGAGGTACTGTACATGATTGGTGCATGGTAGACTGAAGCGCACTGCATGCACGGTCACTAAAGTAGTACGTGAAGGGTAATAGAGTAGTACTATTCCGTACAAGTAATACAGACGGGATCGAAGGTGTTTTGTTTGGATGGAGCATGGCGGGGGGGGCAGAAGGTGGCTGCTGCGTTGGGCTTCTTCAACCCTGACCCTTGACCCTTGCCGCCAGAATGCGGGGAACCGAGGCTCATTCTGCCCACGTGTAGCGTTCGCAGTAAGGTACAGTAAGTCGTTGGAGAGTTATATTATATTAGGTTCGATTCCTAACAGCGCTGGTACAATGGTGTTGTGGTTATCTTTCTTCTTTGCAGTACTTAGTAGACAGTACCTACTTAGTGAACATCCACGGTCGAGAGAGAGCACCGTTGCTTTTGCGGCTGATGGTGGGAGGCAAAGGGAAGCCTTCATGATCAACCTGATGGATGTGGTTACACAAAGCGGGGTCGTTCGATCCTCAATGCATTGATATCATTGATATCATTGATACCAATGATATTGCTTATTATTCTTATCCCCCAGATTAATTAATTGGAGCTCGTCCAGACGTGCATCTTTCTTTTTCCGATTTGATTGCTGATGTCGTCAGAGACTTGTGTCCTTTTATCTTTCTTGCGGGCTAGAGAATAGTACATGTTCATTATCGTCGATAATCGGCACTCGAGGTGCATTCTACCTCAGGAGTAGATTGCGATGAGAAACCTGTCGTCATCTGGAATCCTGATAGCAAGACGCACAGTCCGTGTGCGTGGTTATTCATGGTTAGCAACGACGCGTGTGCGACACAGACCTTACTTATGTCCTCGACCGCAAATGGCCGCTGACATATCACACACTCAGGTCCCTTGCCATACGGGATCCGAGCCAATGCGATAGATCTTTATTCTTCTTCGCTGATAAGAACGTACCTCTTTCGCTCCTTCACACTCTCTGTACTGGTTCTGTTGTCCGGAGTTTTTCTGTATTCCGACTTTTTCAATTTGGACATGGAAGTTATTTTGTCTGCGGCTGCTTTGGCGCTGGTGACCTGGACCCCAGGGGATATGTAAAATGGTTTCGATACTTGGCGAATTGGTACAGAAAGAGGATCATATGTACGAGAAGGAAAATCCAACCTCTGTCTCCTTCGCCCTTAGTCCTAATCCATCGCTCACCCCACAACACCGACCCTAGCTCCCATCCTCAGCCCTCTCATCAAATCCACGCACCCCCTGAAATCGACCCTCGTCCTATCTGCAGGCATGTACTCGCCACTGGCGATACACAGCACCTGCATGCCTCTGGCGTACGCCAACCCATGTAGCAATTTGGGCGTGATGAGGAAATACTGACTTCCTCCGTTTCCCCTTTCTTCGTCCGCGGCCTGACCCTCCCCATTGACCTCATTTTCTAGTCCTTGCGCAGACGCCTCATCGCTACCACAAGCGATTGCCACCATCCGCTTATGCACCAATCGCTCGTTTCGGGGGTCCATACCTTGGTTGATTTCGTCAACGACACGAAAAGGGCTTCTGGTCAGAGCCTGCAAGCTCATCAGATAGAATATGGTGGATACAGCACGCTCTCCGCCGGATTGTCGATGGGAGTCCAGGGTAGTAAGAGGTTCGGATTCTCTGAGAATACACGGGTCAGTCGACTGCGAGAGTAGGGTAGTGAAAAAACAGGAAACATACCTGAACTTCACTTGGATCAGAATGGCCCACTGGTCAAAGTCCTGTTCATCTTTGAATATGCCCACTTCGCCCGCACAATTGATTTGCTTCATGTTGAAGGAGAACGAGTCGCTGATCCTCTTGACCAGCTTATCCAGCTCTGGCTCCCACTTGTTCCTAATCTCCCTTATCTTCTCGTCAAACTCGTCGAGGCCATGCTTGAACTCTTCAAGTTTCGCTTTGAGAGCGTCTATGCGCTTCTGCCTCTGCTCGAACTCTTTAATCACTCCGCCGTTACCTTCATGCATAAGCTCCAGCCTAGCCTTTTCACTATCAATCTCGTTCTCAAGCTGCTCGAGGGTCTGACCTTCGGGTAAAGCTTTCCAAAACTCCTGCAAAGCTACATCGGGATTTGCCAGCAGAGCTCGACATTTACGGAGAACAGCACGAGCTTCCTCCTGAGCAGCGTCAGTTTGACGAGCCAGTTCGTTGACCTCACTCTGTTTGGCCTCAAGGAGCGCTTTAACATCGCTGTTGCGGGAAATCAGGATCTCGAGATCGGAAGTAGCCTCTATAAGCATTAATTCGGCCTCATGAAGGGTATTGTGGGCGTTTCTCAGATTCTCAACGGCATCCGCGTAATCCAGGGCGGCTTGGACGCTTTCGAAGGTTGCCGCATCGTGTTGATCTGATATGTCCTGCACACGCTGCCTCGTGCCTGTCAATAGTTCTTGAGCCGTGGCAAGCTTATCCTCGTTTTGGGATAGCTTTGTAGGAAGTGCTTTGAACTCGCCGAGTATTTTTTGTTTGGTTGCTTTGTCCCGCTGCAAAGTTGCTTGGTCCTCTTCGTTTTGTTGCTTCTCCCCTCTTAGTCGCACGATCTTCGCTTGCGATTCTTCGATTTCTCTTTTGTAGGATTTGACCTCTTCGCCCCAGCCCTCAATATTTTCCTGAAGCTCTCGTTTCACTCGTAAGTCTACCGGCTGATCTGTCCAAATACGCGCTTTCCTTACATCACGTACTTGTGTGGATGTTGCGCTGGGCCCATACTCTCTTCGGCGGACAATCTTGTAACTTGACTTGCTTGTGACCCAGCTCTCGATGGGACTATTCTGAAGAAGCTCATACTGCTGGCTGGTCGTGTCTCGTAGAGAGATTGCAGTTAGATGAAGTCTTATATCATAACAAAGACTGGCCAGTACAGGCTCAGGCCCGGTAAGATAGTCCAGAGCCCATCCTTCAAAGCCGTATCGCTTCGTCTCTTCAGGGTCGATAGTGGGGCGGAACTCGTCCAAACGACCTGTCATCGTTCTGATGTTGACTTCGGATAGTTTGAGGTGACCATGGAGCTCGTCTGAAAGCTTTTTGAAATCGTTGTTTGTTTGGACAGTAAACGAGAGGAGGTTGTTCTTTTGGAAGAGCGTCTCAACCAAGTCAACGTATCTTGGATCCGTTACAGCGCATTCCACTATCGGAGGGCCATAAATGGTCTTTTCAAATTCATTCTGATGTTGTTGGATCCATTCCCAAGCCCGAGACGTATCCCGTGATATTTGGGCTAGTTTGCTGTTCTGTTGTCCGGCTTGAGATTCGAGGTCTTCGAGGTCACTCTTTGCTTGCTGAATTCGTGCTGATTTTTGTCTTCCTCGCGTGGCTAGACCCTCCTGAGTTCTTTTCAATTCCGTAATCTCTCTTATATTCTCGTCAATTAGTCGGCTTTTTTCCCTCTGCAATTTGTTAGCCAGGTAAATCGGTCCATTGCACGGTGAGACACCCACAATTCGCTCGTTGTACGAAGACACATCAAGATCAGGGGGCGTTTCTTCCATCTGCTTCTTCAACCCTCTAATGATCCCGTCGAGTCTAGCTATTTCCTTCCTAGTCTCCTGGCTACCTTTACGTTCTGCGTCTTTGGCGTTACCAAACTCCACGGTCCGATCGTGCAAATTATTCAGCTTCCGATCAATACCATCTGCCGCTTGCTCTGACATTTTCATCATACGAGTCCGTTCATTGACAACAGTCTCAATTTGCTGCCGATAGAGCTGCTTCGCATTGACAGCTTGTAGGGATGGCGCAATCTCATCTTCTAGGTTCTTCAGTTCATCAGCAGCGACTTTCCTCTTGTCTTTCGCTTCCTTGTGCTTCAGCCGTGCCCCTCGGTACTCCGCAAACGGCTTGGAAGCTTCCATCATCTTGACGCGGTCCTTGATTGCCTCTCGTTCTCGCATACGTTCCACATCTGCTTCCTGCATGCGTTGACGACCTTCAAGATTGGTAAGCGTGTCCTGATCCGATATTTGGCTAGATTGGAGTTCCTTTTGGTGTCGTCTAAGCTCTTTCAGGCTATCGTGCATATCCAGCATTTCTTGTGGCGCCACAGCTCTTTGAGTAGACCGCAAAAGTTCGACAGGCGTCATAGCAGCAAACTCTACGACTTTGTCTTGTGGAAGGAATTGGCATAGATTGTCGATTTGTATGGAGAACGATTTTGCAAGATCGAGAACGCCTTTCTTCGACGATGGTTTGCCATTTATCGAGAAATGGCTTTTGTTGCCTTCGCGCTTAATGCTGCACTGTATGATTGGGTTTCTCTTATACCGTTTACCGTCTCCTGCAAGTTCTATCTCGATCATGGCTTCTTGGCAGCCATGTTTAACAAATTCGGAGATATCTTTCGCCCGGCCAAGATGCTGCACCACATCAGTATGTCTCAATCCACAACCCGCAAGGATTATAGGATTACCTGAGGGCTCCATCCCAGGCCGAGGCAGATCGCACACACGAGTGTACTTTTACCCGTACCATTCGGTCCAATAACCATGTTTAGGCTGGGGCCTGGAAGAAACTCTACAGCGGTGTAGGTAACAAAGTTCTCAAGCTTGACTCTGACGATAGATCCTGGCTGGTGTTTTCTACGAACACCTTTCGAGCGCAAAGCTTCCTCCTGTAGGCCGGTATTTTGATGTGAATTGTAGCCATTTCTTTGCTGGGAGGGAGACGCGTCGCCATTATGGTTAAGACGAACTCGCTTATTACTTGCGGAGCTGGTCGCTGAGGCTGTTGCGATGCCTGGAGATTCCATCCATCCAACTCCATCAGATTCATTGTCTTGCCGTCGCCGTCGAGGTGTTGTCGCCGAAGGCATAATGTGCTTTCCAATATCTAAATCCGTGGATTCTGGGATTGGATAACGCGACGTGCTTGCGCTAAAATTGGCGATGAGGGTAGTTTCGATTACATAAGCGCTTCAAGAGAAACCGACAATGCCGGCGTCCGTAGAAATACCTCCAGTTAGAAGAAGTGTTCCTACCAAAGATATATATCTTACTTTCTTTATAATCTAGTTCTATTTTCCTGCACTTTCAATTGATGAATGTTATCAAGTAAATCTCATAACATGAATATCAGATTCATGATCTATCTTATATACCTTACTTTTAAAACTTTTGAACTGTTCTTCAATGTAAATTGCAACGAAAAAAGCTGAATTCAATAACATTGATCCAAGTCTGATGCTGATTAAAACAAGACTTCTCGAAAGATATCGCAAATTTCTGATCAATACATTACAATAAAAGAAATAGATAAATTTGATGAGTAGTACATTGGTCTTTGCACAGCCCTTCGTTACTGAGGATGCCGTGTTATAGACAAGGAGACCACAGATTAGACATTCTACGTTGACGTCAAGACGGGAAGGATTGCGGAATATTCTGAGAATCGTTCTGCGAGACGTCAACAGAATGTGTTTGGAAGAAGACAAGCCAACTGTAATGAGCCATCTGAAGAGCTCGAAGCCTTGAATCCGTCTCTAACGCCAATCTAGGCGGAACAGAAACTTGCTGTACAATCGCCTCACTGCGCTAAAAAAAAATACCCGGGGAAACAAGCAGCTCATTGCTTAATTTATGCAACGCAGACAAAGCCTCTGTCATTTGTTTGCCTGACCTGATTGCCCTTTCCTTAAGATGTCTAGTGGTTTGGGCCAACCTGACGATTTCTTGCTCTGGTGTTTGAGCACGTCGCTGACTCTCTACTAAGTCGGTTTGAAGCTGCGTGGCCGCCTCTTCAGCTCGCTGTCTCGCTACTGAGTCTGATCGCGCCCGATCCTTCCAACTAACGAGCTCATGTGCTAGTCTGGTGTTTTCTGCTTGGAGATCATTGATTCTTGATATGGATCTAGTATCTAAAATTAAGAGTTTTGTAGACTAGTGAGTAATTCGAATTAGACATGAATACAACGCAAGAACAGTACAGTCTTACCTACCACTGAACTTCCTTCTTCGTGTGATTCGAGGTACTGTTGCGGTACAGCCTCGAATATATCACCTACATCTCGACATGGCTTCATGTATGCTCCAATGCAATGCTTGCTTAATTGCTTCTTGAATAAGTGTCTTTTGGACAAATGTTCTTTCCCTGGCACCGCTGCCACGTGTATTCGTCGTTGTTGCCTGGCATTAGACGTACTTGTGTCGGTTCAACCGTGATGCCTAGCTTAATTTCTTCCAGTGTCATCAGCAAGAGCCATTTCACGAGATATGACCCTATCTCAGTCAAATGGTCTGATAAGACTTTTCGGCTTCTGCTTCTCCACTCAGCACGCTGCAAATTCCCTGATCTAGGGCGACTGTCATGGTTCATGGTGGAAGCCAACCGCCAACGATAACTTGAGCACTACTTGGAAATTCGTGGTGCACGAAATGCTCCATAATTTGCGGTATTGCCAGTGGAGGAAGGGTGTGTTGAGATAAAGCCTGCCGAAGCTGACTGTCATGAACTTCCACAACATGATCGTTGATGGGATTTCTGGCGCTGTGCGCCTGCCAGGCGCAGTATTGACATTCCCGCGCAGTTCAACTGGCCCTAAGCCGAAGAAGGCGTGGAATATGTCTCGTTTGATCGCAAGCGAGGTTAGATATCCTTTAGGAGAGGCGTATTCAGTTGAGTACAGATGATCGAAGAAGAGACTACATTATCTTCCTGGAAGCAGTGCTCGTGCGGCCGACTAGAATGGTGAGTAATTTCACACCAATCTAACTCATGAGCAGCGCTGTCCGACGCTGCTGTTCTGGATCCGTCTCGAAATACGGCGCAGGTCGCAGGCGACCTATTCACGCCTCCGCTTCAGGACAGGGCTGACGAGCGTCTGAAAACAGACGTAAATATAGACGAGCAAATGCAGGGATTCAACATGACTGTTTTCAACCTGATCGAGAACATTTCTTTGCATACAGCGCGTCTGCCCAAAGACTCTATGGAAGCGCCGACTGAAGATTATTAGGAAGAAGCATGGCTTCGATGGATCAGAGGCGGAAACGGAAGTGTCCGCTGCGGTATCGACGGAGAACCGATAAAGAGCAGGTATGCAGACAGAAGATCACTCAACCTCGTACATGTCCCGAGACACCAAAGCTTCGAACGGTATGAGATGTCTTATTTTTAACGGGAAACTTCTTCTACCGAAGTCATCACACATGCAGCTATATCGGAGATTACCGATCCCATGAAGTTACTATATCCCGCAGAAACTTCAACAAGCCTTTCCTGCGCCAACCTTTCGCCTGCCAGTCGTTTGCTGTTATTGGGAAGAATTCTAACACATCAAGCAAAGACCCATCATGTGCGCATATGGTCAGAATATTGTAATCAGAGTCAAACAACGTGAGTTTGTCAACTGATCGTTGAGCCTCTGCTGGGTCATGGTCAGGTCCTGCTACCGTTCCAATTGACGTTGTATGCGAGGGGCGATCACCTTTGATTTCGCTATACCGATAATGAACCTTCTGGGATCGAATTATCGCAGATTGTTGTCGGAAGTGCTGATCCGAGCAAAGCCAACGAACCAGGGCACATCATGTTGAGGCACTTCGGGTGGCTCATTTGAGGCTGTATTACGACAATCCATCCTCCATAATGTCGCCCGTCTAGGAGCAAGTGGAAAGAGTGGAATAAGATGTATACAAACTGTAAGAACAATGAGAGAAACGATCAAGGATTGTGGGTCTTATGAGCTTTTTCTAGAAAGCTGGCTTCAGGCTAGCCTAACGCAGCTAGTTTAATCTCGAAATAGTGACCGTGTAATAAATACCTGGCCAATGATATAGTTATAGCAATGCCTCATAGCCTGGCGCAGGAGATGCTGGAAGGCTAGATTTCATACTGAGGTTCTGATTGATGAGGACATTGCGGCACGATCAGAAAACAAAAAATCGGCTGATCGAGGATGCTACTGAAGCTGCGTCTTGAACCAAGTCTCGAAATCCAAACCCAAAGTTGACGATTTAGCGACGAAGGCCGTAGTGAACTTGATAACGGCCCATAAGCATTGCTGAAATGGATCTAGCTGATGAAGAATTACCTTCGCTCAGGAAATGCAAGTCCTCAAGATCGTCGAATCAAGAATTTGTGTCGTGGACACGATTCCTGGCAGTCCCCATGTGTGGACAACCCGAGCTGAACTGCAACCACGAACATGTGTTGAGAATCCTGGTATAGGCAGCTAAGCACCGAGCTGAACGAGTCTTTGATCACGATCTTCGGCTCAAAGCCGTCCGATAACCTCTGCAAGACTCGTCATGTCCTCCAAGAAGAAGTCGTTCTCCCCTTTGACTACCTCCATGTCTTCCTTGATGTCATCAGTCCACCTATGTATATACACAGTCTTCATTCCAGCCTCTTTCCCACCACGAACATCATGTGCATGCGCAGCAACCATGACGGACTCCTCCGGTTTCACGTTGACCAGCTTCAATGTCTTACGATAGCTCTTCGGAGCAGGTTTGTATACTCCCAGCAACTCGCTCGAGAACAACATGTTAAATCTCAAGCCTGAAGACTTACAGAGGTCAAGCTGCAATCGAGTAGTACCATTCGCAAAGACAAACACCTCATACCCTGCGGCCTTCAGCTGCTCGATGGCTGGAGGGACTTCCGGCCAGGCTGGCATCGAGTGCCATGCGACTACACATTGATGCTTGGTGCGGTCATCGAACAGATGTTTGTGTTCTGGATGCTTCTCCAGCAAAGCATCCAGAGTCTTGCGGAGCGTGACGTCGATATCTTCAGGAGGGTCATTAGCGGCGAGGCGGGCAGTGTTGGCATCAAAGTAGTCATGACGCCACTCCAGAGCGAGCTTCGACCTCTCGCTTTCAGCGATGGATTTTGGTAAGACTTTGATTGCTCCGCTGTGCCAGTCTAGGCATGTGCCCATGAAGTCAAAGAAGACTGCTCTGATCTTTGTGTTTGCCATGCTCCGTCGTGCTGCTCTGAGACTAACTGAGTCCCGAAACTGGGCGTCTGCGCATCACCGGCTGAAGTTGATCAATGCGAAATAACAGGACAACTGGTCGGAGGCTACGTGATTGGATTATGGAAGGGCGAAAGGGAGGGTGCCTCAGCAGAGGGTGAATAGCCTGAGTGGTGGGTGAGCGTAGGATGAATAAAGGCGGCGATGATGACTGGCCTATTTCGGACGGCAGCAAAAGAAATCTACCTTAATGTAGAATTATTTGCATGAAATAAATTGACTCGATCATTTGCAAAGCATGTGCGAGCAAATGGGATAAGGGCTATATGAAAGTGGTAATCTTAAAACTGTCACTTAGTTCTATCATCGGTTTTTGTTAGTCGACTGGTTCCTTCACCTGAAGGATCATGGATTGCCAGAAAGACAGTATAAGAGCCAAGATAGCACACGGTAAGCTATTGGTCAGGGGTTGGACTACAGGTTCTACGCGGACATATTGCTAGAATGGCTAGTAATACAGTCCAGATGGGAGAAATATTCCTATTTCTTCTCCTTCGGGCTTAACATCAGTTCCGGACGAACGTGTGTATCAAAGTCCTCTTCGCTAAGAGCCTTCAGTTCCATCGCGCTTTCTTTGAGAGTGAGGCCCTTCTTATGTGCGTTCTTCGCAACCTTGGATGCCATGTCGTAGCCAATGACAGGATTCAAGCATGTGACAAGCATAAGGCTAGCGCTGTTAGCGAAGACCAGGCCACAAGAACAGGTTTAGGGCTCACCTTTCGTGTAAAAGTGTGCTGATTCTCTTTTCGTCGGCTTGGATTCCCGCGACGAGATTCTTCTCAAAACTCCTCATTCCATCGCTCAAGATTCGTATGCTATGTAGTAAATTTCTGATAAGAACGGGCTTGAACACATTGAGCTCAAACTGTCCGCTCATGCCTGATACGGTCACTGCGGTATGGTTGCCCATAACTTGAGCGCATACCATGGTTAGTGCCTCACACTGCGTTGGGTTAACCTTCCCAGGCATAATCGAGGAACCTGGCTCGTTCTCCGGAAGTTGCAGTTCTCCGAGGCCGCAACGAGGGCCAGAGCCAAGGTAGCGAATGTCCTGCGCTATCTTGAAAAGGGAGCACGCCAGGGTATTCAAAGCTCCCGATGCTTGCACTATCGCATCATGTGCGGCTAGTGCCTCGAATTTGTTGGGGGCGGTCTTGAACTCAGACTTGGTCATCTTGCTAACCTCCGCCGCCACCGCTTCAGCAAAGCCCTTGAATGTGTTGAGACCTGTCCCGACAGCAGTCCCACCTTGTGCAAGGAGCTGTAGATGAGGAAGCGTCGATTGGACGCGTTCAATCCCATAACCCAGCTGTGTGACATATCCTGAAAACTCTTGCCCGAGAGTCAAAGGTGTAGCATCTTGCAGATGAGTCCGCCCAATCTTGATGATCTTCTCAAATTGTTCGCTTTTTGCCTGCATTGCATCTCGGAGACTCTTAAGGGATGGAAGTAAGGACTCCTCGATTTCCAGCACCGACGCAATGTGCATGACCGTGGGAAAGGAGTCATTGGAAGAAGCTGACATGTTGACATGATCGTTAGGGTGGACAGGCTTTTTGGACCCCATTGTACCTCCAAGGATCTCAATGGCTCGGTTGGAGATGACTTCATTGGCGTTCATATTCGACTGCGTACCGGATCCAGTCTGCCATACCACCAGAGGGAAATGGTCGACCAATTTCAATGAAGCCACCTCTTCCGCAGCCTGCTGGATAGCCTTGCCAATTTTTGGTTCTTGTAGAATCTCAGCGATTGCTTCCATCTTGAGACACAGTACAGTTACCGAGTCCATAGCTCATGTTCACCGTAGCCGCAGCCCCCTTCAGGATACCAAAAGCTCTGACTACAGGCGGGGGCATCCGATCTTGGGGCTGATTGATCCTGAAGTTCTCCAACGATCGTTCTGTCTGCGCCCCCCAGTATTTTCCCGAAGGGACCTGGACCTCTCCAAAGGCATCACTTTCCGTTCGTGTCGCCTGCGCCATGGTGATTGTTAGACCTTTGGACAGATACTCTGCTTTGCGTACATGAAGACAATGGATAGCATACCATGCTCATATTCCTTGCCAGGCAACGGCTACTTGACGACGCATTGAGGGTTACTGGCAGCTTCCGTGTTCGTGGTGGTAAAGCGGACCTTATGACATGTGACTGGAAGAACGCCGAGCGAGACAGCATATTGGACGCTAAACCACTTGAGTCCGCAAAATTTGCACTGAAGCTTCAACAAATCAACTGAGCAGTTTCCCAAGCGTACCTTACCTTAGGACAAGAAAGATAATTATAGACGACTTGCAAACCCTTGCACAAGCGGTTTGTACAGCTTCAAAAAATCGAGCGCCAAGAGTGAAATTGCGGGTTTTGCTTCCGGCCAATTTTCGTTTTCCATATTTCCTTTCCTTCTCGTCCCGAAGCCCCTTGAATTATTCTCGAAAGAAATATTACGACCTTTTCCGCTGAATCTTACATGTCTTTAGTGTTGTTAATTTACAGTCAGTAGGTATGTAGCTGGCTCAAGGCGCGAATCTCAATATTCTGGCCTACCAATCCCTTGATTCCAAGAGCCTTCAATTTTGAGCAACGGTACGTAGTAATAAGTTCTATTTCTACGGAGAATATCCGATTCGAACGGATGTGGTCGTCGGACCAAATAAGTTTCAAGCTTATCTAATATCGAATTTCTGGTTCTACTTGGAAAGCCAAAACACCTGCTGTTGGGAGTTAATTGCTGGGAGACAGCTTACTTGGGGCCAATGGCACACCAAGAGGCCTTCGTTGTTCTACGACGTATCTGCCTGTTCGTGTAATTTTTATTGGAGTTTTTGAACGACTGAATGCGCCTCTGCTACACTTCATCGTTAGCAGCATCTGATATGTTGACCGCGCACAAGCAACAAAGAATGCAACTCGAGGAAGAGCATGCAAGTATCTCCTTGTCACCCGAGGGCTCGAATCTGATGTTTGTTTCCGCGACTACCGGAGTGTTTGACGGGTCCTTCTCGTGCATCACCTGGCCACGCGGTCGTCGTGGCGGTACGGAGTACTTGATCCTGTTCCTTTGCCATATTTGCTATACCAAGCTAAGGTTAGAACTACTAGCCAGCGAGCCAGCGTGTTCACCTTGCCCGCTTTGAGTCATATCTCGTCTCAAGGTCAGGTGACTCATTTCCAACATGCTTGGTGTCTTCACCTATTCATGCAAGGGTTTTTGGTTGGAGGGTACGAGTATGCAATGGCGGCAAACGCTATCTCACAATAATTCGAGTAGTTGGACAATGTAAGAGACCATTCCAAATTGGTCTCGGTCAGTAGACAGTACTCCAGTCTCCAGCTTGGTGGTTTAGGCGTCAAACAGCGCTAATACCACCCACCATTCTGCATCAACGGAGTATGAGCTGCTTGTTTCAGCCTTGTGGAACAAAGCGTGATCAAAGAAATTACATCCATCGCCGTTGCTACCAATGATGATGCAAACAGGATCAAGGCATTGCCGCCTCCAAACAATCATGTTGACTCATCCAGCCAGTCGCACAACGGATCCGGCACAGGCAGCTCAGCGCCAGTGGCAAGCCAACCCAAAAACTACTCTCTCAACAGCAGCAACATTACGGAATACAAACGAGTGAGTAAAACGTAGGATAGTAAATACTCGCCACGCCCACCGTGCTTTATTTTCGGCAATATGTACTGCGAAGTCTGCGAAACAGATGATCGGTCAGGACCGAGGGGAGTGGCGGATGAGCCCCCTCTCGGGACAAGCATGACTCGCAGGATACGAGAAAGGGAGCGCCAGTATGAGATGTACGCCGCAGGCAGCAGCCAACGTGAAATCATTAAATCGTTCGAGAAGGAGACTCCGGAAGTATTGCCCAGGGCTTTCAGAAGTACAATGAGATTTAAATTGTCGTCATTTGTAGAGGTTCGTCACATGATATTCTAGTAGCTTCGTACTAGAATTGGGGACTGCGTTCGGAAATGCAAAATGCACAACTCGCTGGCGCTTGCGGGTCTACGAGACTACGAGAGAACTGAAAGCTGTAGGCTGGGGACTGGCTGGCTGGGCTGGCTGGACGGCGGAGGCAAAAGAGTCATCAACGCGCTAAAAGGGGCCTCACACCACAACTTCAAAGCTACCCACGCTACCTTTACATACCCGGCGAATTCCCCCCCTCAACCCCAAGACTCACAACATCAGCAACAACGATGAATGAACCTCCACTCTCCGGTCGGTGAAAGAGATACAGTCGATGATCTCTCACAATCTCCACTCAACCCGTAATCGTTGTGTATTTTTACCTGTATTTCTAACCATTCTTACTGCGTCGTTTGTTATTTGCGACCGTACTGTTCTGTACGTCTCAAACCCGCCCCAGCAGCTACCGTGATTACCAGCAAGACTCATAATTGCCCCTATAGGTCCTTCCTAAAGCACTGAAAATCCCAAGTTCACCTCGTGGTACCTTTCCGCCTCTTCTTAACCGACCCCGTACCTTGATTCGCCTTCATACCTACCTTACCTTACTCAATTTCGCTCAACCTTTAGTCACTCTATCTAGTCGCCCGATCACCACCAATTCATCCTCACATAATAGTCTCAACCAACTTCACTCTACCTATCCCAACACCTTCCAGACTCCTCCTGCCAACCTCGAGCAATACATCTAAGTGAGGACGAGAGCGTATTCTATCTGGTGTCGCACAGCGCATCCACGATCGAATCGTCTCTCTAGCTTTGCGCGGAAATGTGTCAATCACCGAACATAGATCTTCAAAAACTTCCAGCCGCTGCCTACGGGACTACTAGTATTACATTTGTCTCAGGAAAGGACCTTGTCATACAAGGCGGCTGGAAGGTCTAAAGGAAGAAGCACTCTGCCAGCGATCTATTACCCCCAAGACGCCACAAGCAAGTGCTTGTCTTGGAGTTGAGGCGGTACTCTGGAGCCTGAATCAGTCTCTCGATCTGTTCCTTTTGACTCATTGGCTATTACTCTGTTGATAGCCTGTGACCGACATCTTATTGGGTTTCAAAGCAGCCCCGGTTTATCTGTGTTCCCTACAACATCGCATCAAGCTGGACGGTCAAATGATCTAGAGGAACACTGTTGCCTCTCTCTACACGGTATCTGGACTACTCGAACGGTTTGCCTATCGGTCATATTCTACTCGCCTGCAATATATCAGTAACACCACCCTTTCCGTCACCTCGTCTCATCGATATCCTCACCAGGGTCTTGCGCGTTCCATATCATGGTTTGCATATCTGATCGCAATGGTACAGCGCCTAGCTCGCTAAGGATATCCACACATAACCATCCCTACAATCCAGCGACTTCCTCACCTGCGTCGTCCTCATCCTCCTCGGTGTTTTCCATTGACGCCCCTTCCTCAAAAAGTTCTGCCCCCTCCTCTTCTACAGACTTGCTGAATGCGGTCTGGGAAAACGAGAGTGACGTCTCATATTTCTCAAGCCGTTATCACCATCAGCAAATTATCCCGACCTCCTCGACTGAGGCTGGAATAATCTCAACATGTCCTACGAAACGCGCAGCGCCTCGTGCGCAGCCGCCACGGCAACTCAGCGAAGCAGTTGCGCCAGAGTCTCGACAACACCCCCGCCGAACGCAACGTTTGACCGAAGTCGATCCTCAAAAAGGTGGTTCTACTGCATCGTGTCCTCGACCGCCGCCGTCTCTTATCAGGCAGTGCGAACGCAAAGATAATTTTGTTGACAGTCTTGTTGGTAAGCTTACCGGTGGTAGCATTTTGAGGTGATCGTTTACTTACACCTCTTGGATCTAAAGACACTACTACGCAGATGATAGAGACAATCTGGCCGCTTTCCATCTTATCATGCGATCGCGACGTCACTGTTGGCGGCAAAAACCAAAATCTGATTGGACTGCGGACTTTCGTCCAGGAAGTATTAAGACGATCCAAAACAAGTTATTCGACGCTACAGGTCGCGTTATATTATCTGGTATTGATTCAGTCTTGCCTACCAAATCGTGACTTCACTATGGAGCAGCTCGAGGATACGCAGTCTTGTCGAGCCATGCAATGCGGTCGGCGAATGTTTCTTGCAGCCCTGATTCTTGCTTCGAAATATCTTCAGGATCGCAACTTCTCCGCACGCGCATGGAGTAAAATATCGGGACTGAGAACGTGTGAGATTAATACCAACGAAATGGCTTTTCTATCGGCGGTGAATTGGAAGCTACACATACCTGAGCCAATATTTCATCGATGGAATGCCATTGTCTTGAAATATTCACCGTCTGCGCAATCATCTACGTCGCCAAGATCGTCCCCAACTTCCCCGAACTTGTGGAAATCAATCATTCCCCACCTGACACCCGACCTCGATGATCTGGATGTTGGAGCGGCCATAATTTCCATTGACTCAGGATACAATTCTCCGGGCTCTGAAATGGAATCTCCGCCTCCATTGGCTTCTCTGAAAGTAACCGCTTGTTCGGAATCGAATGAGCAAACTCCTACCAACCCTTATACTATTCCGCGAGTGCTAGAACCAGCGCTTCGTGATTTCAAAGTGAATGAACAGATACTACCGCCGCTACCCCGCTTGGGCCCATTGCCAACACCAGTCATGACGCCACAGACCAGTAACTTCAGTACTCCTGCAGTGGGTGCTTACGGGCTATGTCCTCGGCGGTCGTCAATGAGCATTGCGATGGCACAGGCGAACAACGCCTGTTTGTCTCGAGTAATTCTAGACCCTTATCCAAGCTCGTCTCAGTGTTCGTGGAAGCCGACTTTACCAGAACCCTTTCCAACGTCCGCTCGGCGATCATCATTTGCTCGCTCTAATTCTTCATTGTCATCGCCAGAGTCTATGGTATCGGATCTGTCATCTCGTTCTTCCAGGTCGTCGTCAATCTCATCGGTAGCGTCGTCGACAAGCGCGCTTCCTCAGCCACGATTGGCTGTTCAAGCGACTCGTCGATGCGCCAACATGCAGCTGCCATGTCTTAAGGAACATGAGAGGCCCGTTCCTCGTATAGTAGATTCTGACCGAGATCTGTCCTGGGAAGCTTTTTCTCAACGGTCTGCCCCCCACAAAGGCTCCAATCGCCAACCCTGGGAATCCATTTGGGCCTTTCCAGATGCCATTGAGAACCCCGAAATTGACTATTTCGCCAAACCTCGCAAACCTCAACCTAAATCCCATCCAGAAAATCTCTCAACCACTCATAGCGCCTCCGCCCACGAAGCTGCCGCCGCTCTCCGCGATCTCGCACTCAATCGAGGCGTCCCTACCAATCCGACCATTATCTCCCTCTCTCCCCGCAGCACACCAACCCGCAAGCGGGAACGTCCCCCTTCAATGGATTTATCCCACAGCACTCAAGAGCGTGTCCGCGAGCTCATTGCTCCACGCTGTTTGGGTGACATCACCAACGGAGTCAGGAACGGTGATGATGGCACGGTACTGCGAGATAGCAGGCCTGCTGACTCGTTTCTGATCAGGAACGAGAACTGTTCCGGGATGAAGACCTTGGTGAAAGAGGGGGCGTCGAGAAAGAGAGCTTGTGCTGGGAAGGACGAAGAAAGACGCCTAAACAGGACGCTTGCGGAACGGAGCAGAGAGCCGGGGCCGGGGATGTGGGAGGGGGTTATCTGACTTTGGAGGATGGTGGCGAGGGAGGGTTAGAGGATGGAAGGGGTGGACTGTCCATAGGCGAGATCTCGGATAGTGGTTACCTTGTATTTTGTAAATTCGATGCTATGCTTAGAAAGGCGAAGACAGGCAAGGGGAATGGCGGCTGCAGAGGGAGGGCGCTAGTATTCATTAATCATTCGTTCGGTATTGTGAGTCTTGGGAGACGAGAATTTGTTTGTCTGAAAAAATAAACATAAGTGGATTGTTGTCGCTATTGTATACATAGGCTTTGTAAATTACGTGTATATTGGTATATGATTCTAGATACAAGGAGCACCACCACGCATCATGAGCTGGAACATACACATTCCCGTGAATATCTATCTGCCTTGGTGCTCTCGTAGTTCCCGCAGACACCTTTCAATCCAGTCCCACCCTGGCACCATTCATGATTGTACAGCAAGACTTTGCTGTAACGATGTCCAAATACGCCATTGAACCACGTCTTCGCCAGGAGGATATCGTTGTATCAAAAGGCGGGCATAAATTACCAAATCATCCCTGTTGAATCTCAGGGAGTATATCGTTGCAGAGAGGGTATCGTTATGAGGGGCTTCTTACTGCACTGCATCGTACCTCTATCTCTATGAGTCCGCCGAACACCATCATTGCAAGTTCTCCACGGTATCGACCACGAACGCGCCGCCCAGTCTAGCGCCGTCAGCGGATATCTCTACATTCGAGTCAAGACGACTTACAAGATCGCTGGCTCGTCGATGCTGTGGTGCTCGTAGCTATGATTTCATGTTATTTAAGATGTGGGATTTTCGTGGGGGGAGGAAGCGTTCGTACCTCAGGGTGCCTACTCCGCCAGCTGCACCGGTTTTAGTGGTCTGCTATGGGCAGGTTGTGAAGTGGGGGGTTTACCTTCGAGCAACAAGCTCACGCCTTCTGTCAACTCCTTGCCAACCCATCGCATGGCGAAAGCTCTTAGGATGTGCCCGTGCGCCACGAGGAGTATGTCGCCACAGGATGAGTCTGTTTTCGACTGTCCCATACATTTTCCCTGAAACCTTGATCGAATTTCGCCAATCAACCTATCCAACCGCTTTGTAACATCCGCCGGCGACCTAGACCCTCACACCCCATCAACTGCCATCCTCCTCAACCATGAATAGAACTAAGAAAAGAACCTACTCCCCACCCGGACACCCATCCGCCCAGATATCCCACCCCCCCTTCCCTTCCTTCTCCCTCAACTCCCGAATCTGCGGACTCGTCAACCCCTCATAATCGCCATAGTCCCACTCCCGAATATCCTCTGTAATCTGCACCTTCGCGTTCGTGCGGATATCGAGGCCTTGGTCGCGCTGTGAGGTCCAGGGCAGGCGGTCGCGGCAGCCGAGGTTGAGGAGTTCGACGGTGCGTTGGGCGCGGCGACGGGGGGAGACGTAACTGAGGTGGGCAAGGTTAGCGGGGTCGTGGGGGAGCTCCCAGGGCGGAAGAGAGGGGTATTTACATGTGGGCGAGGTGGGAAGGGACGATTAGGCGGTCGTCGCCTACGAGGGCTTTTCCGGTTGCGCGGATGCGTTTTTCGCCGTTGGGGGTTAAGGGGAGTTCGGTGGTGCCAGTGTGGCGGCCGTTGAGGGACCATTCGGTTTCGCCGTGGCGGACGATGAAGACGCGGGGGGTGGGCATGGTTTTGGAGGGAGGTGGGGATGAGGGAGGGTGGTGGTCGAGAGATGGTGTGGTCAATGAGCAATATGCGAGGAAGTGTAAGAACGGCTTAATAGGTATGGAGTAATTATGCTATCTCTTTGTTTGTTTATCCGCGAGTCCCGTACTAACAATCGCAGGCCACCAGGACGTTAAGACGTGTTACACATAAGCCACCCGAAGAAGTTCGCCCTGAAGAGTTCAGAAAGTAATAACAGCTAATTCGTCGGCTGTCTCGCTATGTCAATAAGTTGCGCATACATGAACCAATATTTTGTGAAAGCTAAGGCTAAGATTGGAGATTTGCGTAATCGGATTTCCCCGCTCGCCGTAGAACGTCCAACGTCTTCTCCACCTCTCTATCTCCTCCAAATTCCTGCGCCTGACTTCCGGCCGGCATGTCTGCTCCAAAGAAAGCTCGCACAATCATCCTCACCTGCTCAGTTGCCGCCGTCACAGCAACAGGAGCATGGTATGGCGCAGACCTGAAAACAAAGCAGAATATGAAAAAGGTCCGCCCATCTACATGCATATCCCATGTTCGCAAGAACTGACAGTTGACTTGCTGCTTAGACTGCGCAAAAAACCCAAGAAGCCACACCTGCGGAACGAACGGCTCAGCTGCAAGAGACTCGTAATGGCTTGAGGGCGAAACAGATCGAGCTCGAGAAGAAGATTGCGGAACTGCAGGCTAGGCAGGCGAAAGAGAAGAAGGCGAAAGCGAGGAAGGCGAAAGCGAAAACCGCGGTGGCTGTGGGTACACAGTAAGACGGCGAAGAAAGCTTGGTGGGTCTGGTTGGCCCGGGGATAGCTTTTTAAAGGAAAGGCTGGATAAAGAGCAAAAAGTATGACTTAACATTCACCGACCGTTGGGGTCCATTGCCGGGATCACTCATGAGATAGCTCCACTTGTAAGCTCGAGCCTGTGTCCAAGAGGGCCGACCAAGCAGGAAATAGGCTTTCGGAGACCCCGTCTCAAAGATGTGGAACCTCAATGCTCGGTGGCTTCCTTAGTCGTGTGTTGAGTCAAGAAGTGCTGTATATGAGCTTAGAAGTCGCTCGGAGAAGACCGAAGCAGAAGATAGAGACCTTGTCTGACAGTGTCAAGGATTTCGTAAGCTGTGGAGCCTAGACAGCTACTATCAGGCAATAAGAGTCGAGGTATTCACTATGGCTCATCCTTGCCGCAAATCACTGCTGCTTTGACACCGAGGGATGGTTGGAGACAAGCCGGAAGTGAAGAAACACCCCTGGACTGGAGTCCCTTGATGCTTTCCTAATGCAAGAATGTATTGGCGCTTGTACTTCTCTGGTGCGCAGTGATCCTCCCCTCATCTCTGCCGATGTTGTAGCCAGCTCATCAAACCGTGCTCTTCGCAGGCCGGATCAAGGTGCGGTCGTTTGCGTTCTGTTGGTGACTAGGACCCATAAGAGTATATCCTCTGGGAGAGGCCATGGACAGGGGCCTATGTTTGGTCTGAACTCAGGGCCGCTGAATCGATATATCATATATGGTTCGTGGTATGTAGAAATATCGACCAAATGGGAGGACTTGCCTTTCTACGTCCATCGGATCTTGAGCTCGATATGCCACTTAGTACCGAAGGTTGAACTCACTGGATACTATACTTGGTTAGTCACTCTCATTGTGTTGTTTCTGCCTGACTATTCCCTTTTTGGTATCTTTGTGTTGAGAGTATATGAGTTGGTCCTGGGTTCAAATCCTTGCGGGGGCGAAGTGGGTTGGACCCCGATTTTTGAACAGGATTTCTTAAACTATAGCATGGATTTTTGGATGAAAGGTTGTGTTTGGAGAGCATGTGGCTACACGGTTTGGTCAAAGCTGGTGATTATGGTGATGCTGGTGGCCTTGTTTTTGGCTATATATATGGCCACAAGCATATATTGTATGTGGGAAAGGTCTCGTGGCCAAGTGGTTAAGAGCCCCTTTGCAAAGCTAACATATTTGATAGGGACTTTTACCAGATGTGGTATGGCGGCAGGGCTCGATTCCTGATCATGTAATCCGAGGGGGATTTGCAAACCCTAAGGAGATTTCCATACCTCAGGGGACGCCCTGGGAGGTACGATTTCTATGTCTAATCCTGTAACAGTCTAATCATGTAAACAAATCTACGGCCAAGAAGAAAGCCACTTAAATCACAAACAAACAAAAAAAAAACAAAAAAAAAAAAACAAAAACAAACAAAGGCGGCAGATAGAGATGGAGATGAGAGAGAGTAAGTACAACTTCCTATCCTGACCACGAGACCAAGTACCACTTTTTTTTTTGCCTTGTCAAATTTTGTGTATGTATTCAGTACGCTTTGAAGACAACTTGTCAGGCTGAAAGTACTTGTATCATGTTATAATGATGTCGTGATGTTGTTTTAACATTTTGATTTCTCGAAATATGTCTCAACCAAAACACCAAACCATCTGCTGTCCACCACGACATGGCTCCCACCTTTTACACGCACCTCTCCTTCACTCCGCCACGCGCCCATGATCTTGTGTGTGTTCCCAAACAGGCATATTCCTGTGTCCACTTCGAGCCATCTGGGCCTGATGCATTGGGCGTTTTGTTGGCGCTTTTGCGGTCGGTTCGGCTTACTATGTCATGTTGTGGCGTCTGCCTTCTATGTGCGATTCTGCATTTGGATGTCTCAACACCGCGGGCGATACTCGAGTTGATGAGTGGTGCTTACTCAAATGAAAGAGGAAGTAATACTTGGGATCGCCAACCACGACCATACTGGCCTCGGCATCAACCCACACAACTGAATACAAAGTGCGGGTACTGAAGCCTCCGGCTCACTAATTTCAAGTCCCGAGATATTCCCGCTCGACACATTTGAAGAAACCTTCAAAAAGCGCATGGGTATATCAAAGGGTGCGGTCGCCTCTGCTACGAGCATAGCACAATCCAGATACCAAGAGTCTCCAACGTCGCGGCGTTCTGCTTTTGGGGCAGCATGGCAACCACTATAAAGGCTCAAAGTGGCTCTATGCCAGAAGCATCCCCCTTGCGACTCTCAGCTCCTTGCAACTATACCGAGCATGCTTCGACAACTGGCCAGGGCTTACAGGCTATCAATTTCACACCTATACAAGAGGCTGGAGCATGGACTGGGCTTGTGCGAGGTTTGATGATTTTGTATCATATAAACTTGCATCTAACTACATTGTCCAGCCAAAAGTCCTGCATGGCAGCTCCACTATCAACGGTCCTTTTCAGACTCTCCGGAAAGAACTTATCGTCAGGTCTCCAAACTCCCAAACCAACCTCATAGCAGGACCTCTCACGGAGCACAGACAAAGGCAATAACATGATCACACCTCATATGCCCCCCCTTCGACTATCCCTACAAAACTCCAGCATCAAAACCCCACCAGCTACTACCTCCGCACTTCGACCATTCCGACCAGCAATCCCATTTCCAACAAGACACTAACCCAATCCCCCCAGCCGCGCACCCGTCACCAAAACCCTCCACCCACGTCTCTCTCCCTACAAAAAAAAGCACACACACAACAGCCCCCTCACCCAACCCACCGCGCGTCGTATCACCCTTAAAGGGGTCCTCAAAGCAAAATCGAAAAAGAAAACCTTGCCTCAGCCACCCACCCCGAAACCCCATTCAATCTAACAAGCCTATACCCGGCCATAAAAACAAAAACACAAACCACCCCCGGGACGAGCCCAAGCGCTAGCTTACCGCGTGCGAGCTACACAACTATAGAAACATGGAAAAGATAAAAGCGATCAAGGTATAGGCTATGTGTGGGGGTATACGAACACGGAAAAGGGAAGGTAGCGTAAGTGCAGTTGTGGCTTGGGGGGTGTACGACTAGCAGGACCAGCAGGAGCGTGTGTTAAGGCTTCTTCTTTTCTAGGCGCGTTCGGTTGGTGAGTGTCTGGGTGTGTGTGTGGTGGAGTTCGGGATCGGGAGGGCGGTTGTGGGATGGTGTTTATTGGGAAGGGGGGGCTGTGGGGATGGGATGGGGGTGATGGGATTGCGAGCATGGATATGGGTATGGGTATGGGTATGGATATGGAGATGGATATGGGTATGGGTATGGGTATGGATATGGATATGGAGATGGAGATGGAGATGGAGATGGAGATGGAGATGGAGATGGATGGGAGATGGGAGATGGGGTATAGGGGGTAGTAGCATCTCTCTCTCTCTCTCTCTCTCTCTCTCTCTCTCTCTCTCTCTCTCTCTCTCTCTCTCTCCGACCTTTTCAGACTCTCTACAGCTTCAACCACCAAACCAGCCCCTCTAACCCTCTCAGCGACCTCTGCCCGACCTTGCCCCCTTGTTGCCCCTTCCTTCCTTCATTCCTTCCCCTACCTCTATCCCTCTCCCCCTCCAACCCCTCCCCCCCCCCTCCCTACCGCAAACCCCCACAACAAAACCCCCCCATATCATCTTATCTTATTATTCTCATACCCCTGCCGCCTGCCATACCAGCGCGCCTTGGAATAGAATAGTACAAAGTAGGGGATTATAGGATGGGGATATGGGATATGAGATAGAGGATATAGACATATATACGATGACTTGGGACTAGGGCGGGAAGTGTGAGTGTGAGAGTGAGAGTGAGAGTGAGAGTGAGTGGGTTTGATGGGGTGGGTTTGGGGGAAAATGGGGGGGGGGGGGATGGAAGGGAGGAAGAAAGTTGGGGAAGTAAAAAATGGGGGGGTGGGTAGGGCGAAGAGTTGGGGTTGGGGATTGGGGGTGCATTCGGTGAGTCGGATGGATTTAGAACAAGTTGTAAAGGTAAGAGCACGGAGTGGTTCTCCACCTCAGCGATTTGTTGATCGACTGTTAGTCTAATCATCAGTTATTTCGATGCCTTCCTTGTCACACCCCTAAATCTTCGCACGTTCCTCATCCCCGCCTCTCCCGCCATAGACACCCCCATCTAAGATCCAAGCCTCGTTGTCCGTCTCGTCGTCCTGGACTCTGCGCCACATCGACATTTTGGGCTGAGCGTTCTCCTTATCCCCGACATCGCCCTCCTGCCCGGCAGCTCCCTCGTGGTCGATTTCGGGCTTCCAGGTGGGTCTGATGAGGGCGCCTAAAAGGGAGTTTTTCGCGAAGGCGCCTGTGGCGTTGTTATTTGGATTGGGAGCGCTGGAGCCGACGGGGCTGGAGTGGTCGTCGTCCTCGCTCGGCCTCTCCACTTCCCCCATCCTCCTAACGACTTTTCCGCCTACCAAATCAACACTGACGACCATCCTCCTCTTCTCAAATTCGGGCTTCGCATTCCACTCCTGCTCCCTCAGCACCTTTTGCTGCCGCTTCAGCTGCGCCGCACGCTCGACGGGGCTGCTCCAGATTGATTGGCCCGAGGTCGGGGTTTCGAAGTCGGCGGCTTCATCGATGATGTGTGTGCGCCTGGCGTTTTCGGACTGGTAATTTAGGAGGCGGTCACGGTGTTGGCGTGCGAGGTCCAGGGAGGTAGTTTGGGGTGCGGTGGTTGTTGAGGTAGAGGAGGTGGAGGGGGGAGGGGGGGTGAAGGGGCGGGGGGTGGATGAGAGATCGGCGCGGCGGTGGGAGGCGTTATTTGCGACCATTTTCTCGATGCCGCGTTCTTCACGCAGGGAGCGGATCATATCCTGCATGTCTTCGGCGCTCAACAGCGGTTGGGAGCAGAAAGTGCATGGTCCGATTCCTTCTTTTACGCAGATGATCTTCCCGCAATTAAGGCAGTTCGGCGCGGCGGTTAGGAGTGGATGTCGCGTGGCTAGACAGTCGCAACGGCGAGCTGCAGGATTTGCGCTGGCGGAGAGGGAAGGGTTCGTTTGGACTTCAAGGGTTCGGATTGCGGAGTCGAGGTCTGCGAGGGCGGTAGAGGGGGCGTGCATAGAGGGACCGCCTGAGATATTGACCTTGGTCTTGGGTGCAGGAGAGGAGGTCCTAGATGAGGGGTGAGAACGATTACTGGAGTGCACATTGGGTAAATCGGAGATTAGTGGACCGGATGCTGAAGGAGGAGGTTTGGGTATGAAGTTGGTGGAAATGGGGAGTTGGCGCGCATCTGGCTTGTCTGAGAGGGCGAGGGTATTTGCGAGGAGAGGTCCCTTTTCCGGACGACGAGATCCGGCTATATAGTCTTGTTCGTCTCTCTTGTGGTACGCGCCAGCAGTGTTGCCATAGTCTTCTGGTCTTCGAGGAGGAGGCAGTTTGTTAAGAGGGGCTTTCTTTTTTCGTGGCTTCCGTAAGGCTTCAGAGTTCTCTGGTGCTGAGACTGGAGGGCCCAGGGTTTCGCGGCGAGAGTTGAAGGAACTTATGAATTCTAGGGCTTTTGGAGAATCACCAAGCAATTCCTTGAGATGCGAGGCGGCGGCATCTTTAGGTAAAGAGTTTGTGTAGTCGAGGATTTGATTTAGGGAAACCTCATCAAGAGGGATGAGCTGGGACATCTGGGATACCGCCCATGTAGAGGATGCCATGGTGAGAGTGGTCTTGCTAGGCGCAAAATGTTTGAAAGCGAATACTTTTTGGGTTGTTTGATCGAACATCGGGATATGGCATGGATTGGAGCGTCATCGCGGGAGATCGCCTTCTAGCGAGCGTTCAATTCACTATTGCATGATTACTTCCTACAATCTTCCACAATGCAAACTGAGTTCGTCTGCGAGGGTCAGGATGGTACGGAATCATACAAAGGCAAAGACAATTGGTTCGGACAAGGTACTCTAGACCGATTCATCATGTGTCCTGGCTACGATCTTACTCTCTTCGACTGCTGCTGTATGGTGCGCAGTTCGGCGGACACCAGCATTTCATCTGATGGCCCAGTTTCATGTGGATCTCCGCCGGTCTCTTGATGCAACATCGCATCTAATCTTGCGGCTGCATGTTGCCGTGGAGCGCCCACCCGTCGATTTACTGGGAGGATGAAGTTTCAGTGCGGCAAGAACCTTCACGAGAGCAAAGGCAAGCCAGTCCGATTGAAAGGTATCTTTTCCTCTGGTTTTCTATCTGCGTGGTCATGTTCATATCCCAAAGGGGGTGAATCCGGTGGTAATGGGCCGTTTCAAGACAAGATACCCCATGCGAAGTACTCTTTCCAATAACTTCTTAAGATACATTATATTACTCTACCACAGCGCTTTCTAGGTCAAAGCTTAGTTCTGGATGGCAACTGCAGCTGCTGAATCGCGGCGAAACAAGCTATCTAGACTCTCTTGCCGCAATCATAGACAGCCGGGAGATCCTGTGCATGATATACTTCCCGATGTTTTGTGTGGGTACCCAGCATAACGCAGGAGCTGAGGCTGTACGTGCGCCTCAATATTTTTAACTTATCTCTTGCAGCGCACCCTTGACGCGGCAGGATTTCGCTTCAAAAGCCATGACCGTTTGTTAATTAATTAAATTCATCTGGTGATAAATAGCAATAGATAATGACCGTGGGGTGCGTCTGGCAAGCGCTCTTTCAACCTTGGTCCTTTCCACGGCTCAGCGGTAAGGATTTATAGTACCCATGCCGCATTGAGCAGCATTCTCTTGTTCAATAAGGTAGCTTGATAATGCCCACTCCAAGCGCTCAAGGTCCTCCTTTTACCGATACTAGGTAGATTAGGGAGACTTTTAGATGGAAAGCACTGGTGTAGTGATCTGGTGGGGAATTTGATTCTGTTCTGCACGGCGGATGGGCTTTGGAAGGTAGCATGTAGAATATGTCTTCGAGAGGCCAGACCAGTTAGTAGTGTACAGCAGTACCTTACGCAATGGAGAGCGTCTTGGCCGTCAGCATAGTTGGAAATTTGTTCATTCGTAGTGTTGGAAGTGATCACGATGCGAAAAAGTGCCAACAGCAAAACCCATAATTCTCAGCGCGTAGCTGAGTGCCAAGAGTCGCTTCCCACATCTCACTGGTCCGCAACGAAGTCGACTACCATAGTACTCGACTCCACCCCTGCCGTCGTGCATATCTCCTGCTTCTCTGCTTCTGTCACGGCCCGGACGACCCCCATCAGGCGAATCACATCCCGCCTACTGCAAAGCCTAGAAGACTCCGACCGTCCCGGCTTTGGTGCCCGTCAATCGTGATTCGACGTTGTCCCCCGTACGATATCGATAATGCACTGGGGTCTTCTCTATGGTGTGAGCCAAGTCTTGATGGAATGAACAGCATCGATTGTGCGCGCAGGAGCAATAAGCTTCTTCATCGACATACTACGAACGGTATGGCGTACCCCGCTAGAGTTGAAGCTTGTCCCAGGCACACAATTACCTTGGTAGTAACCATCACATGTGGCAAGCGCCCAATTACGATGTGATGCGTGGGCGGTTGGCCCATAGACGTGGAGCTTCTCCGCTTTGCGACACAAGGAACATATACCCCATCGATAACCCGGGGAGTTCGCTGATAACTACCTCTTGCGCATTTATCTGTTGACCTGAGACCAACCCACCGAGACCTTCCGGCGGCCCTCTGCTCACCACAATCGTTATTATCTCCCCACCGAGGATCTGGAATCCTTCCTTGTTTCGCATCTGATCAATTGGCATAGCGTGGTGTTTTCAACATAGAAGCAATTGGTTACAGGACTTGAGTTTCCCGCCACCTCTAGAGATTGGGCGATATCTGGCGCAAGCTGTAGGACTTCTTTGCCACCAGTAACGAACGTTGGCATCAACTACGACAGTGTCTTCCTCCGATTACAGCGACAGAGTTCAAGAGTACCAAAGTCGCTATCATTGCTTCATCATCGACGGATGCCCTGCGGCAGCGGATGAACAGATGCGAATCTGCTAAATTCGACTCGTTGGGCCCGAAAAGGTCCTAAATCACTGCGATGCCTTTCCTACCTACAGATGACTCGCTCGTTCTGATAAACAATTACCTGGTCAAACGAATAAAGATCCCAGTCAATAGCAGCAGCTCGCCTGGGCTTATCGCCGCAAGCAAGCAAGATCCATGGTCACAATCCGGACAATACGCACTTGGCTGGGTCTATTTTTCCGTCATCTTACTGGTTATAACATTTTGCATACATTGGTATCATTGGGGAACGGATAGAATACGAAGGGCAACATTCAAGGAAGAGGTGGCTATGTCATCGAAAGACTCGTCACCAGATAGCGACTACGAAATGGCAAACCTGCCGACAGCGAGCTCAACACGGAAGTTCTTTCCTGGGAACGGTGAACTACCTCAAGCTCCAGCAGAGGGAGTTTCAGTCCTGTCCTTTTCGCCACTGAACAAAGCAATTGCTGCTATTCGATTCATCACCTACCGACCTTTGCCAATTCTGCGTATATGGAAGCTTCAAATTGCCTTTCCGTCCGTAGGAGTCGTGGCCATTGTTTCTGCGGCCTTTGTCTTTGTGACGCTCTACTGCTTCATCCCACAGCCGTTTTACTATGCGAGTATTGCCTTTGGTTCGCCACCGTTGGCGATCCGGGCTGGAATGCTTGCTGTTGCGTTGATGCCATGGATCGTTGCCTTGAGCATGAAAGCGAATTTAATTACCATGCTCACTGGAATCGGCCACGAGAGACTCAACGTTTTGCATAGGTGGGGTGGCTATTTGTGTCTCTTCCTGAGTTTGATACATACGATACCGTTCTATATCACCCCAGTGTGGGATCAAGGAGGCTTTGCAGTGTTCAAAAGTTTCTTCACTGGCCAATACTACATCTACGGCACCGGTGTCGCCGCTCTTGTACCTCTACTCTTCCTCTGCTTGCACTCTTTGCCCTTTCTGCGAGCCTGGATGTACGAGCTTTTTGTTGCTTTGCATGTGCCAGTTTCTATCGTCTTCGTTGGGATGATGTTTTGGCATTGCCATAAGTACCTGACATCGTGGAATTATCTATTCGCTACCGTAGCAATCTGGCTTCTGTCTTACTGTGTCCGACTTTTCTTCCTCAACTGGGCGAATCCGAGGCGATTTTCATGGCTCATTGGTGAGGAGTCGGCAGTTACTGTCCTTCCGGAAAATGCCGTAAAAGTTACTATCCCAACTCAGATGAAGTGGAGGCCCGGACAATACGTGTACTTGAGAATGCCAGGCATCTCAGTGTTTGAGAATCACCCGTTCACCATAGCATCACTATGCAGCGAAGACTTCCCATCCGAGTATGGCGAGCAGTACCGGGATATGACTCTGGTTTTTCGACCTTTTGGCGGCTTCACCAGAAAAGTGCTCAACGCTGCCATTGATGACGGTCCAATGAAGACCTACCGAGCTTTCATTGACGGTCCTTACGGCGGAATGCAGCGAGACCTCGCATCCTTCGATACCGTAATCCTCTTTGCCGGCGGCAGTGGCATCACCGCCATCGTCTCGCAACTCCTCGACCTCATCAAGAAAATGCGTGACGGCAAAGCCGTCACCAAACAAGTCCACGTTGTGTGGGCCCTCAAACGGCCCGAAACAATGGAATGGTTCAAAGAAGAACTCCGCATCTGCCGTGATTTCGCCCCCTTGGAAACAGTCCACTGCCAATTCTTTATCACTGCCGCAAAACGCACCATGCCCGGTGCCGGCCAACCCCCGCCTTCCCCCTCCCGCCCCGTCTCAGATCTCATGCACCACAAAATCAACGACGTATTTCAAGGCATTGCTTCGAAACGTAACTCCGCCCTTATCCGCGACGAATCCGGCGGCGATCCTGAAAAAGAACGCGAACTCCGCGCCGAAATCGAAGACGGTATCACCGCCCTTCCACAACCCACCTTTCTCCCTCCACCAAAGAAAGCACATACTCGCAACAAACCTTCCTTCAAGCTCTCAATCCCACCCACGAATCCTGAACCTCAGAAGAGTTTCGACTTTGGTTTCCCTTCCACACCAACCATGCTCCAGAAAAACCTTATGCGCTTCGCCTTCATGCCATCGGTGAGCACGAAGAAGGAAGGTTGGAGAACGGAGTATGGGAGACCAGACATTCCATACATGCTCAGAGGATTCGAAAAGGAGTGCGGCAAAAGGACCTGTGTGTTCGTCTGCGGGCCGCCGAGCATGCGGGTCGATGTGGCGACTTGCGTGGCCAGGATGCAACGGAAAGTGCTAAGTGGAAGTAATGGGAGAGAGGAGGTGTTTCTCCACACGGAGAATTACGCCATATAACGGGCGGAAGCAACGTCGACTGTACATTTTCGCGACGGAGAGTGGGGGTGTGTGTGTATATGTCTTGCTGTCTTTGAGTCTTGCACTTGCGTTTCGGCGCTCAGAGCTTTGGGCTGGTTGGGGCACTGCTTTAGAGATGATACCTACTTGCTTACTCGGTGCTATATGCACTTTTCCCTTTTGTCTGATGTTGTGCTCATCGAGCTCCCAGAGCTAGGAGGCTTGTATATTAACAAAAATCCCATTCTCCAGTATGACTCTATCCCAAGGCGGATTACCAAGGCTCAGTGAAAATTGTTGTGAGGCCACTTGTGTAATCCGCTAGGTCGCGAACAGCCTTGGGAATTGAAACGACGTGGAAACATCCGATGGGCCACGGTCACGTGCTCGGCTAAGCATACCAAGGTAGGGTTACTGTAACGTCGCGCGCTTGCTCCAACCCAACAGTTTACCAACAAAGTATCAATGCTTACGACACCCAGCCATTTAAACGGACATGTTATCAGAGTGCTCATACACACAACGTACCATCCATTCCACACACATCTACAAACCCCTGGTTCCAAAAAAAAATTCCGCCTATACGAGTAGCCCCCCCCCTTTCCCCCTTTCAAAGTGTTCTACATATGCCGCTCTCTGGCGCTAGTGTACGCAACAGTCGTAAAGGCTGTCAAGGTACGGCTACAGCCTTTATTCCTTTTTCCGTGTTTGGGTCGTCGTTGATGGTTCTGGATGGGTTTTTAGCTGGGGTTGGGGTTGGGATATGGTTGGCGATATAAGGGAAGCGCAGGAGAGAGGGGTTAGAGTGTAGAGTGGTGAAAGGCGCGGGAGGTCGTGCGTGAAATCTTAGGGTATGGGGAGGAGGGGAGGAGGGACGGATTAAAGGGGTTGGCTGTGGGTTAGGTGGCATAGTAGCAACCACCTCAACCAAGCCTACCGCATTCCGCGAGTGCTCGAGCGCTTGGGGAGCGTAGATCGGGAAACCCTAGCATGGCCTTCTCGACCTGGTTCTGAAAGATATATGTTGCCCCCGGTGGCTACACCGAGGGTTTGGCCGAGAATCGGGGAAGGGAAATTATGACCATTGCTGCAGCGAACTGTTACGTCTGGGCTGCTGGCTGTGGCTCTTGAACGCCGACAGCGGTGGGCAGTGATGAGGATAGCCTATGCCGATTGTGGGGGATCATGGGTTACGGAGACCATCTATGCGACAGCAGAAGTGTCTATGTCGAGGGGGAAAATCACAATGCCCGGTGCCCACTGATCGTTAGGACATAATCCAAGCCTCGAGAGACATCTCTATCTTTCAAAACATACCGCTGGCGAGAACGGGGTGGACGGTAGCGTTGTACGAATCGATGGGAAGGTGTAGCACTGATGCAATATGGCGGCTAGACGTCAACATACCAAGGCGACGCCAGCGTTGAGTGCAGAGAGAATTGTTTGACAGCTTGGGAGTACAGGCCCGTAAGCTAATTTTCACCCTCTACGCGATTTTCCTGGTCCTTTTGGGGAGGGTTTTAACGGATTTTTACAAGCTCTGCATTTTTGCCAGTAAAAACTTTCCTTCTGCAACAAAGAAGCTGCGTCAGAAATATGGTCTGCTTGTAAACATCGATTGTCAAGAAAAACATGCTAAAAGAGCGTGGAGTAGGACCTTTTGTTCGTCTTGGTCCGAATTTGTTGTCCTTCAATGGCCCAACAGTGTACACAAGACAGACTTCTATACTCCGGCGGTCATGGGGGAACACTCTACGATGTTTTAAACTCTAAAACAAAGCGAGCATGTTCCCAAACGCAGAGTCTTCTCTCCCTCTGTACGTGCGTTTTCTCGAATGGTGCCTTGCACCTCTGATTTGATTATTGAGTGTTAATACTCGCATCTCTGTATACAAATCTTTCGATGAAGCACTTCCGAGAGCATGAGGAGGTAATAAGCAAGCAAATAATAAAATTAAACGATGAACAGCGGCAAAAACTTGCTCCAATTAGTAAGGTTTTGGATTTTGCCGAGTGGGCTCGGTGAGCATACAGTACCTTCGTTGACCCCTTTTCGAGACTCCTGATAAAAATCGTTCCGTTGATCGACAACCCTATAGGAATGGAAAATATTAACCAATTATTTGCTAGGTGGGTTTTGATCGATACTATGACTCTTTTCACGTTTAGTCATTCGATTGGTTTTATCGACGCAGAATGCGATCTTGACGGCATTATCGCAGCTCTTCATCGCATGGCTATCATGACTGGGCTAATAGCGGCATTGCCATAGCTTTTCAATGCAACCAATAACATGCCCTAATTTACAGCTTGTGTCAAAGAGACGCTGCGCATGTTTCCACCCACCCCGATAATCCTTCCACGCTATGTTTGCAAAGGCGGCTTGAGCCTCAACAACACCTGGATTCCAGAGGGACACCGAGGTTACCGCCAACCCTTAGCTTACAAACCGTGACCAGGGCACCTTTGGGATAGATTCAGACACACTCCGGCCAGAGCGATGGCTTGAAAGTACCGAGAGAACAAAAGAAATGGACAGGTGTATTTCTCCTTTCGGGTACGGCTCGAGAGAATGCATAGGGAAAAACCTTGCGCTGCTTGAAGCGCAGAAACTTATGTCTGCAGGTAAAAATACTCCTCCATAATACCAACAGTGATCTGAAACCTAATAACTGAGGTACGCGTAGCTTTTCAGAGACTTCGAGTTCCGGTCGGCGAGTTTGGGGAGACCATGGATATGTAAAGATGGAGGGATCAGCATATACGAGTATCAATGGATGACGGTCCAAGAGCGGGAAAAAGCCACAACATCATAAGTAGCTATCATCTTCGATGGCCAATCATAACTGGTAGGTTGCGAAAGACATAAGGTCTTTGGAATACTAGAGACGCACATAGCAGCGTTTTTACGTATTTTCTGCGCCTTTGTTCTTAAAATGTCACAGATAGCACCAAAACGTCTAGATCTTATAGGCTTGGTAACTATTCGTAGTTCGCCATGCAAAGATTCTATCTGGTCTGGGCTTATCGAACAACACCAGAGTATCCCACCCTTCTCACATCAATTGATAGAGCGATAATGGGTTTGATCCTTCTGGTGAGGAAATCTGGTTGGAGTCACCGATGCGTGGGATCAAGCAGCAGATACGAAGCCTTACCTCTACCCTCGACGAATCGTTTTCAACCCCCGCCAAAAAAACTCGTAGCACTGATCTACTATTCAGCATTTAGATATGCACCGGGTCTTCTGAATTGCATATCTTCATCTGTGATTGACGAAATGGTTGTCCGCGGATTTCATGGAGTTGTTGTTATGTGAGCATAAGACAACGATTTACGATTTCCTGCGAGCCACCACTCGCCCACGCACATGCTTGTAGAAGACCAATCCTGTCGTGAACGCTGCTGTCTTGAAGTTTGCTGCAAAGTCAGCAATCGCATTATGCTTTCAAGATATTAAAACAATTGTGTATTCCTGGGACCAAAAGACAAAGACGTTGAATAATCGCATTGCCATTTGCATAGATATAACGGTTGAAGATGTTGAACAATCGTGTTATCAGAGACGGGCTGACTGGGTATAAAATGACTCGGATCTTTCAACTTGGTACGTATCTGCACACCTTCAATCACAGAACAACATCTCATCAGACAGTCAAAAACTCAACTCACAATACCACGAAACTCAAAACACAAGATGCCGTCCACCCCGAATGTTCCTGAGGATGCGGCAGAGTATGCTCTCATCAAGACAGTCGCCGCCCTCGAGCTCAGCATAGAAGCGAACACGGCGGAAATGGAAGCCAGTCGAATGGAGCTCATGGCGTTGCATACCAGAGCCCGAGCCGAGGAAGCAAAAACGGAAGCGATTCGACTCAGTGCACCCTATGCTACCTCCCTCCTATTCAATTTTAGACTTGAATGGGGCTTTCTCCGTCAAGTGGCCCTTGCTGCTGTGCTGGCAAGAACGGGTGTTCAGAAGCTAGTTCGATGCTTCGCTCAGGCAACGCTTGCTGCTCGATTGGGAATGGACAACGAAGCCGCCGAGTTGCAAGATATCTCGGCTTTCCGTGAGGTGTGCGATGCTGTAGAGATGGCGGTTGAGGCTGGCATCCCGGTGGAACACCTTTGTCTTACCGATCGCTTTGATAATGAAAGACATCGTTCCGACATAATCCGAACTGCTCGTGCGATCCTTGACTACTACACGGAACTCCACAAGCCTCAATTCGAAGATGCGTCTCGCGGCGCCGAAGAAGAGTCTGACTCCGAAGAAGAGTCTGGCTCCGAAGAAGAGTCTGGCTCCGAAGAAGAGTCTGGCTCCGAAGACATTCCCATTGCAGATGCCGAACGCATTCCCATGTCAGATTATGGAAACTTTTTCAGAACCATCCACAACAGAGAAGAGTTCGATCCCGCCCAGATCGGAGGGTGTCTCTTTGGAGCGACAGGGAACCGCGACGTTCCGTCTAGCTCTCCGTCTTACTTGGATTCTGCAGCTAGAGGACCCAGCGGAACTACCCACAACGAAAACTCTTCCCTTCCAGAAATGAGGGAGGGTCATGAGAACCGCGGCTTTCCGTCCTACTCGAACTCCGCAGAGAGAAACAACCGGGTCGGTCGGCAAAGACGCCCCTCGCCAAGGATGAGAGAAGGCCGAGGAGCTGACGGGCATCAAGAACTTCTCTTCAGCCGAAACCGAGACAATCTCTTCGGAAGAAGGGAAAGCCAGGGATCCGTGCGGAGTGGAGCCAACAAATTCGAAAGAAGAGACATTTCCCCAAAGTCACTCAAAACGAGTCTACACTATTCAGGAGGCGATTGAACCAGCCAACCAGGCAAGACCTAGACAAGCTCGACAAATCCAACAGAACATGTCCGATATGTCTTGGTGCCAATACCACCCACGGGCTCATAGGAGAATCTTGCCTCGATGTTTCCTCTCATACAAGCATGCAATATCTCGATTTTAGATCCTAGACTTAGAAATGCAACACCTTTTCATCTCGACATATGTCCTACCAGCTAATATTCATTCAAAGATCTCAACATAGTGCTGTTCATATCTAACGCTCTTCAAATTCACAGTTTCTGCTAAATAATTGAACAAGGGACTTAGCTCTCCTACTGACATTTTGTGATTCCCATGAACCTTCCTGGTTGCTCATAAGCTTAATTGCGGAAGAACCTTACCCTACCCGCAAATCGATCCAAGTGACAATCCCCAGTATCTCTAGCCAAACTTAACAGCGTTCTAGACCTTGTCTCATCTTAGGTCTCTCGTCCTGTTCTGGACGCACTCTTTCGGCTTGTTGTGTCAACAACGTCGCTTACAACGATCGAGGTAAAGAATTTGGACCAAATCATGAAAACATCTGGGCCCTGTAAACTGTACTGCAGCTTCCTCCCCCAGGAACCTCTTTGAATTTGCATATCCGATCCGCTATAACCGAGGACGCCAACAATACTAATAGTCCATTCAAACAACCAGAGCATTGCTGCGGAGACAGTGACGGGGAAAGAGATTGATACTTGGTGTCAAGCGTAGTAATCCGACCGGAGAGTTTAGTTAGAAAGTCCACTGGGTAATGATGGTTATATAATTGATTGAACTCTGGCTGATGGAATTACCCCAACAACAAGCTGATTCTTGTCTCGCACAACTGTACCCATGAGCTTGGATTCCATCTCGGGATCTCTTAAGAGGACTACCGGTGGAGAGTATTTCGCAGTTTGAGACTGGATAATTTGCCAGAGCCAGGAACATTGATTCGAGAACTTCCAATTCGTGCCTACGTTTTCAATCGGGTTTGGAACAAAGTGAGCGATGTCTCTGCTTTGAAGGAGCTCTGCTTCACTCAGTCCTGTGTTCTTCCCGTAACAAATGATTGGTTACGGACGAGTTTAGTGCTCGGTATTAATTGCATCTCATAGATACTCGCTGCTAGGATTAGACGCCGTGCCTCTAGGGCTGAGACGAAACATGCTACTCTAGTCCTAATCTGGTAACCTTCGCGCAATCTAATCAAATCAGAGACGCGGTCAGCAGCCTGCAGCAAGTTCGGTCCCTACTCCGCAAATATAATATATAGATAGTATCACACAAAATCCTGTACGACACATATTCCACTGACTTATATACTGACATGTCTTCCCAGCCCTTCAAACGTTCCTAAATCAACCCTCAGAGCATAGCCCATCATTTCCATAGTCTACAACAATATCGTTATTAACATCATGGGCAAACTCGTCAAACTCATCGGCACTGGAATTGGTCTCGCTGCAGAAGCAATTGCAGCCCGAAGATCGCCATCGCCTTCCGGAGCATCCAGCAGCCGCAGGACGGTCGAAGACGCTCCTCCTCCATACGTCGACCTACCAGAAGAACGTGCTGACGAACTCATTGCCAAGGGACAAGCTGTCCCAGCTGACCGCAGAATCGGCCATTCCGAAGACGAAGGCTCGAATTCAGATTCCAGTGAACTTGATGAAGCGGACTGGGAGCTCGATGAGGCCGGGAATGGTTATGCTGATGAGAAGAACGAACCTAGCGAGCGCCAGGCCGGTGCTGGTGAGCTCGTGCAGTCGTTTCTTGTACAGCATCCGCCACCGTATACCACCGCCAAAGGACGGCTACCTTGCCCTGTGATCATCCCACAGCGCAGACCAAAGGATAAAAGCCGCGGCTTCGTTCGCGCTTATGCTCCAGTGCTCATGGATTGTGGTATTGACCAAGCTACGTTTTTGGATTTTTTGAAGTCTTTTCATAAGGCAAGCCAGGTAAACTACAATCCGTCTGGATTTACCCGTCTGAGACATCCATTAATTGCAGGTGATCTGTAGGCGTCACCAGTATACACTGTGATAAATATTGCAGCTGTAGGTGTGGGTTTTGTTCCGGAGATAGCGGCGCAAGTCACTGCAGCTCTTGTGCAGGTGACTGTGGGCATCGCCAAAGGGGTACAAATCAGGCAAAGGTGAGCTGAGCTATTCTTCGGACATTATAATTTCGTATCAATCAGTGATTCGACTTAAGGACGAATTCATTCCTAGACCAAATGAACGACAAGCTGTTCCGCCCACATGGTCTATTTTGTTTAATCATGACCTACAAACCCGAGCAAAAAGCCAGCCACGAGCAAGTCGACATCTCCAAGACCATCGCCAAATCGATTACCCCATCGGATTCAAAAGTTCGCGAGCAGCTCAAGGGTCTCAAGCTATCAAGCGCCAAAACCTACGGAGAGTTAGAAATGCCAGAATCCGCACCACTAATCTTCCCAGCGCTGGATGCAGCAGCGGCCTCTGCGGATCAAGAAGGGAAGAAGCAGTCCCAGTTCAAAAACAGCTCCAAATTTGTAGCGAATTACCTTGACCGCCGGGCTCAGGCAAGCTATGTGAGCCCAATTCTTTTCCTACAAGCAAAGCGTACACATGAATACTAATAAACACAGGCCAAAGAAAATCCCAACTCCACTCTTGCAGCCGATCAAAGCGGAACTACATTTGCATCCCGCTACAGCGACCCTAGCCACCCAGCTTCAAGCGGCTCGCTCGTATCACTAGTCACAGGCGGAGCCCTGGTAGGTGGAAGAGAACGGCGGAGATCCCGCCGAGAGGAGCGAGGAAGGAGACCTCGAAGGGAGCGAAAGGGGGGCCTGAAGAAGCGGCTGCTGCAGCAAGTAAGTGGAAATTTCGAGGCTAGTCTGCAGACTGGAGAGATTTGGGCTTACATGCTGGTTGTAGGATGTCCTGTACCTTATGATTGTGAACATGCCAACGGATGAGGAGATTGAAGCGGCAAGGGTGCTGCTTGCGAAGTAAGAACGTTGGATGGGGTTTCAGAATTAGCACGGACAGTGTTTTATGCTAAAATGCAGTTTAAATCTCCGACTATTCTTGGTCCGCAGGAACCGAACTTGCAAGGCACAGAGAAGCTCTTCATCAAAGATTCGAACAACAATAGTCCGCAAATTTCTTATTATATTCATCTCCATTATCCAAACCATCCAGCTTCCCTCCTTCACAAATCTTATCTCCGCAACCCTCAATAAACCACAATTCTCAGACTACCCTCCCCTCCCCACACAAATCACAAATCTCCACCACCGTCTTCTCCTTCCCCACCCTCAGCCGCCTACACTTCCCCCCACACCTCCCACACTTCTCCACTTTCCCCTGGCCTCCACACCCCTCCTCCTTCCCCTGTCCCGACTTCTTCCACCACCACCGCGGCAGCTTGCGCTGTTCCCACCACGCGGCCTTTTCCCAGCGGCCAGGGCGGAGCAGGAAGGCTAGGTCTGCCTCGTCAAGGACGGTTTGGTCTTCGTTGACGAGAGTCTCGGCATCGTCTACGAGGGTTTCGGTGGAGGCGATTGACGCGGAATCGGGCGCTTGTTGGTATGGGCTTGAGGATGCATCGTTGGGGGAGAAGGAGGGAGCACGAGAAGGTGAGCGGGTCGGTTGTTTGAATAGAAGTTCTTCCCTTGGAAACCCGTCCTGTCCTGGCTGTTCGAACAATACCTCACTCGCACAACCCTCCCTTCCCTCGCTATCGCCCGCAGATTTCTCGGCTTTTGGCTCAGGCTTGGGCTCGGGCTGTTGTTCCTCAAGCTTCTGCTCAGGCTGTTTCTGCTCGGCTTTCTTCTCAGGCTCGCGCTCGCGATGAGGCACGAAGCAGAAGGGGATGGAGCCTGCGAGGAGGTAGGCGATTGTTTCTTCGTAGAAGTGTTGGAGAGGCATGGACGGTTGGGGTTGAAGGTCAATGCGAGTTCGGTGGTTGAGAGGTGGGAGGTGGAGGTGGGTTGGATTGGATGATTTGGAGATTTGAGAAATAGAAAGGATAGATGGGATTGAAATACTACCTCAACGGGGTTGAAGCTTTGAAACGGTTGGGACGTTAGAGAAGAGGAAGCGGGAGTTCGACGCAGAAATGCAATAGTGAGATGAGGTAAGACAAGGCATCGAGCGTCGAAACAATGGGATTATGTCGTTTCAGCACAGCGAGACAATGAACGACATATTTCTATTATCATGGACAAAGAACCCCCAAACACCAAATCCAAATCCAAATCCAAAGCCAAAACCGTATATTCACAGAAAAAAAAGCTAGACTCACGCTGCCAACCCTCCTCCCAAACCGTGCTTGAATAAACCCTCAAAGCAACCTCCCTCTTCACAACCTACAAACCCCCCACCAACCAACCCCCCTCATCACCACCCCCTCCCCACCTACACCCGACACACCCACCTCCTTCTCTAGCAACATGCAAACAACTCGCCCCACAGTACCCGCATGTTTGGCGCCTGGCTTGCTTATCTCGGTTGCCGGAAAAAGGGTGGCGAGGTAGTCTTCGCCGGGGGGGGGGGGGGGGTGGTTGTAGAAGAGGTTGTTTTCTTCGTTTTCGAGGGTTTGCGTTTTTCTGGTGTTTGAGGTGTGTGAGGGGGAGAGGAGGGTGGAGAGAGTAGGGGAACATGATGGGATGGTTGTGGCTGTGGTTGGTGAAGCGGTTATGGGTGTTTGGGGGGGGTTGCAGGATTGGTGGAGTTTCTGGGAGGATGGGGTTTGGGTAAGGGAGGGACGGTATGATGGATGGAGAAAATGAGCAACAAGTTTCCTTGAATAAGAGCGTGATATCGTCAAAACTCAGGCGGAATTGAGACCAATGACCTTCTCCAACAAGAAAACAATAGCCCAAAACCGTCACTTTGAACAAAGCCCAGCCAACACACCGAAAAAACGCCCCCCCGGGAACGACCACATCCCACTACACAGTAGCAGCCCTCCCGTCCCCCGTCTCCCACCCACAATCCCGACAAACGCTTTTCCCGCCCCTAAGCCCCCTCCCCCTACCCCCACAATGCGCGCACCTATGCACCATAATCACCACCTCATCGCCATCGTCGTCATCATCCCCACCAGCTGATGCCTTTCCCTTGCGGAATTTGAGTTTGAAAGGCGAGCAGGAACCGGGCGTAAGGGACATGGAGCATGTATGCACCGTGGTTGGTTTGTGGTCGTCGTCGTCGATAACGGAGCGTTTTCGTCTGTGGAAGGTGAGTTTGAAGGGGGTGCAGGAGGCGGGGGTGAGGGAGATGGAGAGGAAGGCGCAGGGAGAGAACATGGTGGTGGGGTTGGCAGGGCCGGGCGGTCGGTGGGATTGCTCGAGGTAGGTTCTGGGGATGGGGTTTGGGGATATAGAAAGTATAAAGGAAGAGTGTCGAGAAGCGTGATGACGAGATGGAGCACTTGCATGCACTGGAAAGTGCAAAAAGAGAGACTCTTTCGGAGAAGCGTGACAACAAGATTGTGCACTTACATTGAATAATAGGCTTGGTATATCAAAGGAGCGGAAAACGATTCAACGTGGGAAACTAAGAACAACGGTCCTTATGAACAATGTCTTTGTATGTCAAGAATGAAGAAGGAACAGGATCATGAAAGAAAGAAGAAATTGAAAATATGGTGCTAAGCGAACATACACTTCCCACCTGTTTCTCAAAGGATCTTTCTCAGAGGGATAGTCCCTTTACAGAAATCCATTCTTAGTACAATAATCACAGTAGTCTTGCCCATTAGGCAGTCGTCTGCAGTAGTTGTTACAGTAGCCACACTTGTCGACCATGAGCTCGTCCTCCTTGAAGAAATTTACGAACCCCGATAGAGAGCGCCTGGAATGATCGAGTAGCTTTTGGCGCTCGTTCCACTCGCTTGATGGGGCGAATCTCATGGGTCGGGGCCGGACTTGACCAGTTTGAACTTCTTGCTTGGAGCGAGAGGGAGAGACGGGCTTCTCTTTGTCATCAAATGTCAAATGAGAGTCTTGTGAGCGCTTGTCTCCCTGGTCGGACTTTGGTTTCCTGCCGAAAGAAGGCATGGTTGTCGATTGATGAGGTTCCGCCTTAGACAGATTTTTGGGTGAAGGTAAAGCGTTGCGTATTGGATACGTTGAAAGAAACGATAGAATTTTATACCCATCGAAGCTGGAAACATAGTGGAAGTGTGATAGGACATGAAAGTAAACAATGATCTCAAGGGCTAAGACACAGCAACAACGACTAGGTAGACATTTGATGTGACAATGCTGACCAAGTAAACACGTGCCAACACAGGAACAAACATCTTCTGTCGATCCAGACCAGGTCAAATTTGTACGGGGCCATCCAGGCTGGTATAATTTCCATTTTAAGCGATTGGCTGGCTAAGGTAATTCCAGCCATGATCCTCACCCAGCAAATTCCGTACCGGCAAAGGAGGAAAGGACGCCATGTCTCGAGCATTTGAAAGACTCCATGGGCGATTGGCAGATGCCATCTCAACGATGTTGGATTGTGCCAGGACACCTTTTGATTTGGCTAGCTCCTGCCCATGCTTGGCGCGTAGACTATTATCGTTCTGGTATTACCAGTAGGCCCAGGAGAGAAGTGACACAGAGGTTATGGCTCATCCGTGGGGTCTTCGCTAGATGCTTTGATGCTGTTGAGCGACTCTGTCGAGGCAACCACACGATTGTTGTAGAAATTGGAAAAACTTGATTAGAACATGCTCACGAAAGAGAACTGGCACTGACTGGAGGTTGTGCAGGTATGACATCAGGGTCGCACAGCCGCTTACTAGTTCTAACGACAACAGATTAATAATGTAAAGTCTCATTACAAAGCATTCGACAACTTTTGTCCCCACCTGATGCTTTATCGTAGCCTCTCATCGTACCTTAACATGACTTAGCTACCTCTTACATTAGCTCTTGTTTGCTGCCTCGTTCCAAACGTCTGCATCGCAACAGACTTTTACCTGCTTCTCATCGCCTACTCTCCCAAAATGAGTGTTTCAGAATTGGATATTGCTAACACTATGGCCTGGCTCGAGGAGGTCTTTTCTGCTCTTTTTCGAACAAAACATTCGTTGCTGACCGGGGTCGGACATCCAGTTCCACCGAGCCGGCGATGCCCTTGATCCCGAACCATGGATAACAACCTTCTATACTTTTGATGCAGTGCAGTATTTCGCCAGCAATACACCAGTGAAGGGACGAGAGGCTATCCTCGAAACCATGACTCGACAATGTTCTGTACTGGCAAGCATGAAGCATGTGTAAGTCCGCAGGAGGCACCACTAGAGATCCTTAGATGTGACTTTGCGCGACCGGCTCGCATTTGTCTTCCAGTTCCCTTGACTTTGTCTCTGAGTGCCGGACTTTGTCTCTGAGTGCCGTACTAATAGGCAAGATAGTCTAGGTCGCGTCGATGTGCTTCAAGATCGGATATACCAAGAGTCAACAATCACATATACGGTAAAAAACGATCCGGAAACGGAGGAAGTCGTGGTTAACGGTTTTGCAATTTACCACAAAGGGTTGAAAGACGCACAGATGAAGAGGTGAGTCTGCCGCAAGGGATCCTTATATAGCATGATAGGAACCGCGGTCTAAGAAGAATGCAGGTTTGATGTGTTCGGGGATTTCTCAGAGCTGGGAGAAAAGATCGCAAAATGTGCAGGCTAATGTGGTTTGGATGTTCTCTCAAGGGATAGGATGCTGTTGGTCATCCTGGGATGATAAAGTTTCCTTGACCCCACACCGACTACAGTGATTTACCATGACCGAGCTGTAGAGCAGGCTTTCCAGAATCAGCTCTTGTTCATCAACGGTGAAGCTCCCGAGAGCAATGGTTCTTACTGACTCAGATAAGATTTCCACATTATGCCCACTGGTTTGAGATAAATACGGAGGTACAAAACCTCATGGTAACTTGCAGCGACGACATTTTAATAATCTTCTTAATATAAAGAGTCTGTCGGCATGGTAGAAGAGTCCGGCCCAACACCGTAATTCTAGATGATTGTGATATATCTTCCTCGATGCGGATCGAATCGTACCACTATAGACCTATACAAGATTCATCCTTATCTCCCAAAGTGAGACGTAGATGACAACAGAGTACGCAACCATTATCTCAGGAGAGCGATGCCATGGATAGGGCTCCTTCAACGAGTAAGTCGACATGGTAGTTATCTAGCTTCACAGATCCGAGAATGAACAAGTCGCCGTACCAACAGCTCAGACTTATTAGTACGATTCTTTCCTTTTGGCCGCTAGTCTTGCATCTTTTCTCTCATCTCCTCCTCTCCAGATTTGGCTTGGCTTTGGTGTAATATATCTCTCCCTGACCCGCGCTAGACTCTCATATGCAACATGTTCCCGCGCAATATCTTCCCATGTATCTTCCTCGATTTGAGCTTCTCCTTGCGATATGTATTGGACTTGCTCGATTGACGTATCTCCAACGAAAGTTGGAGATGGGCTAATTTGAGATGCCAGAGGTGCTTCTACCTCCACAATAATATGGTCGGCGCAACGACAGCCACAGCCTGAAATACATAGGCCATCTTCAATGGCTGTTGTAACCTGGGAAAGCATGATAGAGCGGCATGAAGCATGGAGAACATGACCACAAGCGAGACAAGGGGAAGAAAGACCACGAATGATTTCGGCACATAGAAGACAGATCAGAGAACTCTCTGGACCTGTACAAGATGCAAACCGCTGATCTTTATGGTGCTGGGAAATCTGCGAAGCGAAAGTCGTATGACAGGTTACGAAGCCTAGCCTGGCGCCTGTTTCTTCGTCGGCACACAGGGATTCCACATTAGAACTGCCAATTGCAATCGAGGATGAAAATCCGGGGACGAGTTTCGGGGGGGGGCCTGGTACAGAAGGTGGTTGGTCGTTGTATTTAAGCAACTCGCATCTGGCAAGAGGCACTCCCCATACGATGAGCATGTGCGCGTACAGTTCTCGGTATGCGTGATACCGCCATGATTGAGCAGGATCTAGTAACGACCTATCAGCGTAGCCTTCGTTGCCAAATTGGTCTTGATTCTTCAGTTTTGTGGTGAACACAGGTACTTTAGGGATGGCGATACCCTCCTCGGTATCAGAGACTGAGAGTGAGTATACATGTTTGGGGTCTTCGGCGGTGGTCGATGATTTAGTGAAGAAACTTGTTGCACCCCAGGTTACGCCAGTAGGTGGAGCTCCAATATAGCTTCCTGCAGGGCTTAAACGTTTTCTGGGATAGGTAGCCGGAGGTGATGACGACACCGACGCACTGAAAGAGAAAGAACGCGAGAAGGATGCAGCAAAAGTACTCGCGAGGTTTGAGCTTGAACGATATGTGTTTCGCTGATATTCGGGGGAAATTGGTATAGTAGACCCCAGCGGATCGGTCCTTTCGAAGCTTGTAGCTGGAGGACGGTGAACGTTCGGCGGGGTGGCGCCGGTTGAGAAAGGTGTCATGGGATCACTTATTGTGACACCGACAGAAGAAGATGTAGAGTGCGGGCCACTAACTCGCTTATGCGAATCAGAAAGTATTGGTGTTGCGGGTCGAAGCAGATTTTTTGCCACTTCGAAGGAAGGAAAATAGCCGACCAAGGTATCGTTCCAATCCCCTACCAAATGCGAAGAACTTCTTTCAATTTGGCTTTGCAACTGCTGACTTTCCGTCTCAATCACAGTCATAAAGCGTTTCGCCAAGAGGGGTTCGCTAAGTACACATGATAGCATTGCCAGCATCTGTATGTCTGCGAGCCGCTCAAAGTGCTGGAAACTACCATACAGTTAGTAAATAGAGTCAAAACTTTGACGACTTGCAGGGCTTACAGTGAATCAATAAGCCAACGTCTTCCGAAAGGATGATTGCCCCATTTGATACTGCCTCTGGTGTTCCTCCGCATGTTCTCCTCAGCCAAGTCGAACGTCAAATCTACCGCACTATCCCTAGATTTAAGGGGAGATACTATCCGACGTGCGACGACCACGATAGGTTCAGCATTGTCGTTGAGGAAAGGATGCTGCATCATCTCCAGGGGAACTTCGTCCTTCAACAGCAATTGAAGAAGAAGCCAGATAGCGGCGAGATCTGAATCACCACTCTCTTCGGCGACCCGAGCATTGACTTCGCAGCAATCTGATCCTACTCCACTTACCACGTAATTGTGCGCGAGGGATCTTTTGGAAGGAAGAAGATTGCTGCAATCGTGGATAGCGATGTAATTATTCGTTGTGGAAATTGCTGACGTAGTAAAACCAGCTCCTCCACTAGACTTATATGAGTCATCCACAGAAAGCACGTCCTGTGTCTCAGCCAGACTGCCACGCCAAGCCATAGACGGAGGAAAGTGGTGGCGAAGCACGCCGTCTCCTTCCGAGGAAGACGACGATCCAGATGAGGATGTCGAAGAATCAGAATCACCGTCTTTCAAAGTCTTGAGTGGCGAGGTCAATCTTTTTGGTATAATCGATCCATTATGCAGGCGGCCGAAACCCTCGAAGATGGTCTTGCGACTTTTTGATGACCGATCACTAGCCCTCAAACTCAAAGAATCGAGCAAAGAATGTGTTTTGTCCTCTTTAGGCGGGAAGAAACAGATCAAACGTCCATCATCAGCCCACATTGCGCCGCAAGCCTTCGGTAATGGAACGTTGTATTGAGCGTTCGACACGGCAATTGTGCCATCACTCATGTCTAGTGCTTGAATTCGTAGGCGTGTGGTTCCACCAAGCTCTTCGTCTTCGTCGCTTGAGCTCAGAGCGGGATCCTGCACCAAGTCCATGTTGTTACTTTCTCGCCGCTGTTCCAGCCAGCCTAAGCTCTCTTCCAAATCTTGCTCACCTAACAAGTATCGGAGAGAAGCTTCTAGCGAGCTTTTTTGTTGGATCATATACCTTTCTGCAATCATCTCGACTCCAGCGCATATGTGAGTAAGAGACTCATCACTGATCAACGTTGTATGCTCAAATTCAAACTTGGGCGCCGCTGCACTGGGATATTTGGCAGGGAACTCAACTCGACACTTCATATGAATGTTACTACTATCAGACCCCCATGGCCCAGAGAACGAAATGATTACAGTCCGGGTTTGCATGTCAATCTTGAGAACGTTAGCGGGTATCTGTGTGGAACATCCAAAGCGGACAGAGTACAATACCTTTTCAAAACCGACTTTTCCAAACTTATCGCCTATGTGCGATATCTCCTCGCCGAGTGACTCAAAAGTATCCCAAGATTTGTCGGCCTTTAATTCGGGAGATAATATTGATGCGAGGCTCTGATCCATACCTGAGGGTGTTGTATCACGTTTTCCAATCCTGACACCTCTCATCCAAGATATGGCGTCCATCTCACCAGAAGCTTTTACCTTCTTCCCAGCCACTGAACGTATGAAACCCTCATTTCCCCAGCCAACCCTTGTGGGCATGGCCGCTTGAGTCATGCCGAAAGAGAGCCCACCACTATATCTAGGATCTACCCCCTCGTCGAGATCAAACATACCAGCTACTGAGGAAACTTTCCGAGTCTTAGTGTCGAAACTTTCGGGCCTGTCTCGAAAACTCTTGTAGGTTGCATTCCTGCGCGTAAAATTCAATTTCGTTTTTACTTTCATGCCTTGCCTGTAGCCAACACTGCCTAGTACATCATCACCAACACGATGTAGACGCAAATTACGGTCGGTACCCCAGGATACGAGCTGGAATTCGCGGTTGTCAATATCGTCACCTATAGTGCCCCTGAACCGCCACAGAAACTCTTTCACTTGATCGTTGTGGCCCGAAAACTGATACACTGATGTTGGCGGCATCGGACTCTTTGTTCCTACACCCTCGTCTAGACCGTAGTCATAAAGATGTAAATCATGGTCTCCACGCTGAGGCATAGCCAAAAGACCCGATCCGAACGGCGTGTACCGTGCTCGCCAGACTGGGAACGGGGTGGCAATTGTTCGGTCTGGCTTGTCATCGTGCTTCGTGTAATCCCAAAATTTGATGGTCCTGTCCAACGAGCAAGTTATCAGATTGTTTGTTGCTGTCCTATTCCAATCAACCCCATAAATCTTCGTGGCATGAGCTTCAATAGATTTTAATGGATAAGCCCCCTTCCGGTCATCCCAGATTCGCAGGAACTTATTGTGAGATGATGCCAAGATATGGGATTCTTGGCGATTCCACTTCACTTGAGTTGCACCCGCGAACCAGTCACAGAAGGTCACAGCAGGTCTAGCCGGATGACGTAGATCCCAACAATGTACAAAACTATCAACAGCACAAGTGGCGAGGACATCGGGATGATGTGCCGAAAAATTTATATCTGTAATGGCTCGAGTATGCGCATGTAGAACGTGCTCAATGGATGCTTGCGAGGATATCATTGCAAGATTCCAGACAAGGGCTTTCTGGTTCGATGTACTTACCACCCAATAGTCTCGAGATCCAAACGGTGACCATTGGACATCAGCTACCTCCCATGGTGTTCGATGGGGGAGATGCCTAGGAGGTGAGTAAGGAGAGTCGAGGTCGATGATATGCAGACCCTGGCGCCTGCTGCTTATAAGCACCGAACTCCGTCAACGTTTTGATACGTACGAAGCCAGAACTACATCTCTACCACATGGTGATATGGAGGCAGATCCGACAGGCTCGTCGAGGCGAAATGAGCCGTCCTTCCCAAAGGTCGGGCTGTCGAATGCGGAAGCCAAGCTCTTCAGCTCTTCACTTCCAGCCATGTTTACTACCTCAAGGTCATGATCGTCTGACAGCCGACCGAATGCGATTGATGATAGGATAATGAAGACGCATGGTGCTCAAGTATCATCTTCTGCACCTTCTCCTTTCTCGATATATCACGACTCCATAACTACAATTTTTTTATCAAACAATTGAAACACGAGAGAACAAATGCCGATAACGATCGACATCCACTGTTTGCTATCGATCGGGGCAGACTCGTTGGCAGGCGAATTTGGCTGTTGAAGTGATTAAGTGAATTTCCGTGTCAGAATGCTAAAAACATTAACTCTTCAGCACATTGCTGCTGTGCATCAAGGCATGATGAAACGTTAGTGAATATGGCTCATTCATGTGCAGAGACAGCATAGGTAGGTAGCTTGATAGATGATCTCGCGCCTGGCGTCGAAGTATGCTCTAATAAAGCTAGTCCTATTTTAGCTTGGCGTTCAAACCTCCCCGAGGGTCTGCGTCACAGCAAGTTTGAACGGAAGCACACTCTTGCTTCCCAGCATTTGCTCCATACTGTTGTCATTTACTATATTCTCCGCCGGGCGTTACACTACTCCGCACAGTCTTGCTTGCTACCTCCATATGCAGTGACAATCTTTCCTAAACGACAGTATTGCCTTGCCCTTCGCTCCTCGACGAAACCCCGCGATTTCTAGATCAAGCAACACCTTGAACAGATTCAAGCGTAACGAAGCGCTACTAGCGACTTGCTGTGACAGTATCAATAACAGAAAAGCTCTCGAATGATCTCGGCCGGTATGGCTGCCTTACCGAAGAGAATCGTGAAGGAGACTGAACGTCTAATGGCCGAACCGTAGGTTCTCTCTAAACTGCAACACGGTATATCAGGATGAAGGCCGCCATTCTGACCATATGCTGTATTTGCCAGAGTTCCAGGCATCAGTGCTGTTCCTCATGAGGATAACCTGCGATATTTTGACGTAAAGATACATGGTCCTTCTCAGTCGCCTTATGAATGTCAGTCTCTTTTTTTTTTCTCGCGAAATTTAGACTCAGCTAATCCACAAATAGCTGGCGTTTTTAAACTCGAGCTCTTCCTCCCAGACGATTATCCCATGACGCCACCAAAGATCAGATTTCTTACTAAAATCTACCACCCCAATATCGATAAGCTTGGTCGAATATGCTTGGATGTGCTCAAAAGTACATATGAGTTCTCCCGCCATTTCTTCCCACATACTCATGGTAGTAGGCAATTGGTCTCCAGCACTCCAAATTCGTACGATACTCCTTTCAATACAGGCACTTCTGGGAGCTCCGAACCCAGACGATCCCCTTGCAAATGATGTTGCTCAGAGATGGAAAGAGGATGAACAGGCTGCAATACAAACTGCCCGAGAATGGACGCGCACATACGCAAAGGCTTGATGGCGTTGAAGGCTGTGGAATGTCAGGAAGAGGGGTACAGGCGTGACGGAACTATGCTTATGGTGGATAGAGAGGCTCCAGGTAGACATATGATTCTTTACCTAGGTATCGAGGAGTATCTTTTCCCTCTGCAACTTTCCAATACTTAAGCGTAACAGAACTCTGTTGTAATCTTTCTTCGTTCTGCCAATTTTCCTATTGATTACTTGTCGAGAGCCTCTCAAGACTAACGGATACCTGACGTCGGACTCCGACTGTTGCTACTGTGAAAGGTGCTCCCTAGGTACCGCATTTATCGCTCTCAATCGATGCACAGTACGAGGAACTCTCGAAGTTTCTGCTGAAGAACTCTCTTCCCGTCAGCTATTGTGGGAAAGAAACAAGTTTGGTATCAGTAATCTTAAGTGATTTACGATCGTCCTACATGGAGATTTATTGTGATATGCAGTTTTTTAGGCCATTGACCATCAGCTAGTTTTCAGCATACTAACACCACATGTGAAGAGCTGTGTCTGAATACGGTGGGAATATGCTTTCCCTGAACGGTAGCTGTCTTACCTTTAGTGTAAGTCATCCAAGCTCTACCTAAGTTAGATAGGGTAAGATTTCCTATTGCAGTCCTAGTCCTGATGTATTCATGATGGTCAAAGTAATTGCCAATCACGTTCTACTGCTTACCCTCTGCCAAAGGTGTCCTGGCCGTCGCCAATCCCGACCGGGTTATTTTAATACGACGTATTTTAACCCAACACACCCTCCTTAGTGGCAAAAAGCGTGATAAATCTTCAACAACGAAACGGAGTTTCTTACACCCTCATCTGTTCAAAACATCTTCTTTGCTAAGGTACCAAACATTCCCATATCCCTTCCATATCGCTGATGCCCTTAGTGGCGGGTATAGGCGATAGCGCTAGCATTCGCGGCTAACTGGTTGGGGTGATCTTTCAGTTATGGCTCTTCACGACCTGCTCACGCGTGCTCGCACGAGATTTGCTGCCTCCACCGTTGCTACCAAGGTCTCTGCTGCTCTCGGCATCATGTCTGGCTACGCATTTGCTCGTAAAGCGCTCAAACGTGCTGGCAATGTATGTGCTCCTACCTTACTTTGGTCAGTGGTGATCTTGAAACTCAACACTCGGTGATCTAGGACGAAAACGCTGGCAGCAACGCCCAGGAGCTTTCATCTTCGCTTGCAGCCCCCAGAGCTCCAGAAAACGTTGCTAACGGGGACAACAATCTTGATCAGATGTTACAGAGCGGTAGGAATACGTTCAAGTCTTCATCTAAAATTAGGAGCTAACACAATCAGCGACTACAGGCCACAGCTTGGATGCACTTTCAACTCCTCCGCTTCCCAATGATGGAGCTCGCACCCGTTACTCGCCTCCTGACAAAAAGCACACAGACCAAGAACTTCTACCTAAGCCCCTGAAGATCCGTGATACCAATTCCCCTGATGACAAAGATCGTGAGACATCTTTCTTGGATATGCTTAAGACTAATCCTCTCGAGGAAATCAGTCCGCTGAAGGGGAAAACTGGTACCTCAGCCGCATCTCCAACCACAAAGAACGGGCAACACCTTGAAGGTGGGCATAAAGACGACACGTATCCTAGGATCAAAACCACTGCGCAAGCTACGGGATCGAAACCGTTGGGCTTCCGCGAAAGCAACGCGATCGAGAATGTTGGTGACGGAAGCACTGAGATGCCACCCCTGCGTCGCGCCATGACTGATCCATTCGAGGAGACCAAACCTACAAAAGAGACCGCAAAGACTACCCAAGTATGGACGCCCTTTGCTATGTCTCGTCAGCTGATGACTCGCTTTCGCCTTGATCAAGATAGACAACGAGAGCTCGCCGATAAGTCCGGCAGCAATGATAAAAACGATGAGTTCTCTCTTCGAGCTTTGGCAAAGACTGATCCTGCCTACGAAAAGGGGGTTGTCAGTCCGAGCTACACAGGATTTCAGGTGGAATCTCCCGTTAGCACTCTACGTCGTGAGGTATCTTCAGCTTTCAGTAAGGAGACTTCCGACCTGACCATGACTCCGAACGCATCTACCCACTCCATGTTGTCTCAGTCTAAGTCAAGAGAGCGTAAGCGTTTGTTGGCTACTATCAAAGAGTCTCCAACCACAAACGAATCATTCCCTCGCCAGGGAAGCAAAGTCCTATATGATGCTGAGGCAAGTAAACTTAGCGGACGTTACAAATTCTCTACTCGCGACGCGGACTCTAGTCCATGGTCGACCCCTTCGGCCAAGCGAACGACTCGGAAGAACGTACTGACTGCGGACACAATCAAAGCGTCCATCAAAGCTGGCGTGACGAGCCAGAAATCTCCAAACCCGGCCAGTAGCAAACCTAAATCAATGTATAGGTTACCCGATGCTCCTGAGCCAATTTATCCACAGGGAGGGCCGTCCCTATTCACTGATGGCCATACTAAGGCGAAACAATTTCGCGCGTCTTACCTTCAGGATGCTTTCGGCGGCGAATCCAGCAAGGGAATTTACCATTCGGACAGCTCCAGGACTGTATGGCCCGAGACGGAGCCGGACGAGGAAATGCAAGAGGAAGCAGAGGAGGTGGGAAAAGTGTTTTTCTTCGAAGACTTCCATGGAGAGAACATTGTCAAGACCAAAGCTGGCAAGGGCACTGAGCAGACCTCAGGTCAGAGTAATTCCGAGCAAGTAATCAACAACGGCGAAGTAAAAGTTGAGGCTACGGCTATCGCGGATGACAGCTCTGATCATAGCACTATAAAAGGGGTTTCCACCATTTGCCAGGACATAAACCAGGCGATCTCTGAAATCGACGAGGCTACTCGTCATGAGCAAGCTACTCGTAAAGATGAAGCTGCGCGTAAGGAGGCAGACGCTCGCCAGCCCAAGGGGCACGAGGATATCAAAACTTGCAGGGTGCCCTAACCTACTGTCTTCTCTTCAATTGGATTTTGCTAACGCTCGAATATTCAGGTCGATGAGTTGCGCAAGAACACTGGCACCGAGGTTGTTCTTTACGCCGAGAGTGATCTGCGCCCCAAGCACCCCAATCACGGGCGCAAATGGAATGCAAAGAATCTCTTCTGTACCAACTGTCAAGGTAAATGTGCAGTATGCAACGCTCCCTGCTGTGTCCTGATGAAGGCCATCATCGGTATGACGGAAATAGAGGATCAGGCCAACTTGAAATATGATGAGGATCAAATCTGCCAGTTAGCTTGCAGCATAGACTCGTTGGTTGGCGAACATGGTATGGATGAGCCTACGTTCATCCGGTGCACTCAATGCTTCAGTTTCGTCTGCCCCGATTGCTGCAGTCAATGCCCGGTCTATCCTTGCCACGATTGCACGTGTAGGGTATGTTCGAATCACGTCCCCAAAGACTATGCCGAGACCTAATTTTCTCACAGAAATGCAACCTTGAGGGTCAGTGGAAATGCTGCGACTATCACGACAAGACGGACATTCCGGATCATATTAAACCGTACCAGCGTTTCCAGCACCAGAGAATGTGAAAATCGACGGATGGGATAAAGTCCAATGACTGTTCTCATTTGTACTTTACCTAGGGTGACCCATGGTGGCTAACACAATGATTGGATGAGATACTAGGTACCTTAGGGGCCCTCGCGAGAGTTCTAAACAGCCTGTCATAGAACAATGTCCTTTTAGCATACTGCCAAATCAATGCTAGTAACTTTTTAACATGATATCAAAAATGACATGATGTAATATTGAACAGCTTGTTATATGTGACCGATTATTCCATGTCTGAACATGAACACATGTTTGTTTTCAACAGTATGTAAAAAAAACTTTAAAAGATAACGTTACTTAATTACATTTCAAAAGTCCGTCTGTTCATGTCTTAACATCATATTCAGATTTTCATGTTTAACGGCTTATTGAACGCTGGATTATACTCGATAGCTGTACATTTCGTTTAGTATGAACATTTCTAATGAACAATTTGTTAAGACTTTTTACTAAAAACGACATATTACATATGTACATCATGCACACAGTAAACATTTTGTTTAAAGGTTTTCTTATATTAATGTCAACAGCAATCTAATTTTAATAAAGATGCTTCCATGTTCTGCTGCAGATTTAAATTTTGTTAATAGTCTCTTAAAGCATATCGTTAACAATAATAAGTCATTATAAAAGTGTCATTGTTAAGCGGCTTGATATAGCAGATTTCAGAACTTGATTTCCATTTCAGCAGTCTGCCAGCAGTTTATTAGCAGGCTGTTGCTTACCCACGCAAGGGCCTCCAAGGAATGTGATGCACAGGTTTACGGAAATGGAACGGGGGGAGCAATACTATGACTGCGCAAAGGAAACACCAGGTTTACGGGATGTCCCCGAAGCGCACAAATTCAACGCATAGTTCGCGGGATACTTCTGTTATAGGGGGGACTCCGTCAAAAGAGAAGTATATCATGATTTTAATCTACAATAAAGGTTGAATATAAGACTCCTTGCTGTTAAAACTTGTTTTCTTTCACCTATTCAGCACTAATAAGGTTGTTTTTAGATCGCTTTCTAATAGACTGCGAAGCAGCATTCAATGTGAGATCACGAGGCCGACTTTCATTAGTCTTCTCTTTTATGACTCGCTCTGATCTTGTTGTCATCGAAGCTTAGAACGACGACGAAGCGAGGTCAGGTGAGAACAAGGTCAAGAACACTCTTCTTGCTTCTTCTCGATCTTTCTCTCATCTTTATGAATGATCGTGAAGCAGAAGCCGGAGCGATGACGTGCGTGAGCTTGATTCGGAACATCGTATTGCTCGCCGTCTTCTGAAGTGATCAGGTGCTTCGATAAAATCCGGTCTATGATCTTCCAAACGACAGGTACAAGAGTCTCGTCTCGCCGAGGATAAGATAGTTGTGAGAGCATGACGGCAGGAAGGTGAGTAGGTGAGTGAGTAGACGGGTGAAATTTTTCAGGTGTTAGGAAGGAGTATGAGTACGAAGTCGATTTGCTTCTATGTTTGAATGGAGAATCAATTTGATCAACTAAAATATGAACGAAGAAGGTTCATCATGATATGCCTCACACTTGGCGAAGTCGTCCTAAATAAACGAAGTACCTCGCGAACTGTGTGCTGTTGAACTGTGGGTTGAATTTGTGTGCCTCCAGGGCATTCTGCCAGGTTTACGAGAATGGAAAGGATACGAAAATGTCATGATAGCCATAGCGTACGAAATTACATGCAAAGTATATGTCGATAGCCACAGCATCGGAGTTTATATGCAAAGCATAACTTGACTTCAACATTGGTTCAATCGCCGTGAAGTCCCTTTCTCAAGATATCATGTGCATACCTGCCTACCTATCTAATTTCTCAGTTTTGGATGAAGTCGAGGGGACTCGCTTGGCTACCTTTAGGCCCTAGATAGTCGTCACGTGTCCCACATAGCCGAATCTCGCGAAATCGTCATCCTAATATAGGCACACACGAACCGCAGAAATTCACGATTCTACACGCAAGGGCTACACAACGGCGCAGCCAATATGCGTACTTACGAGGACACCTTCAGTGGTGACAAGATCTATCCTGGAAAGGTATGCATAGCGCGTTGCATGTGCCGAACAATCCACAAACCAACATCTACCTACTCGTCACATGAATACTGCGAACTCAAATCTGGCATTGAGGGAACTGGGCCGCTAACAACCCCGTGATATTTGTAGGGAAAGCTCTACGTCCGAGGCGACAGCAAGATCTTCCGCTTCCAGAATGGCAAGACCGAATCTCTCTTCCTACAGCGAAAGAACCCTCGCCGAATCGCATGGACGACTCTTTTCAGGAGGCAACATAAGAAGGGTATTTCTGAGGTATGAAACTTGTGTTTCCACATTACATTTCTACGTCTAGCCTGCGCTTGGAAAACTTCATTGCATATGGCAGTTTATACTAAAGGGCTTGGTCCCACACAACCAAACCGAGCTTATCCATTAAAATAGAGGTATTCAGGTGCCTCAAATCACACCTCGCTAACTATATGCTCTCTTCAGGAAATCGCCAAAAAACGCACCCGCCGTACTGTAAAGCAGCAACGGGGCATTGTCGGTGCCTCCCTCGATATCATCAAAGAGCGTCGATCCCAACGCCCAGAAGCTCGCGCCGCAGCTCGTCAGGCCGCCATCAAGGAAGGGAAGGAGAAGAAAGCGACAGCAGAGAGCAAGAAGAAGATGGAGAAGGCGAAGAGTGCGGCGGGAGCAGCAAGGGGACAGCCGGGACGGATTCAGTCGAAAATGGGAGCGAAGGGGGCCCCTAACAAGGGTATGGCGGGGAAGACACGATAGGTGGTGGTACGAATTGGCGGAGGGGTTCTTGCTTGACGGGCATAGGGAGCATGTGTCTATTCAAGATATGGTCGCACAAATGAATCCCTGATCTGCTGCTGTGATCTTACAACTTGGATGAACCTTTGCAGATTCGAGCAGCTGTTGGGTGGAAACAGTCGAACCCCTAACGATTGCGTAGCGTTATGCATACGCCAAGAGATCGTTGTACAATAGCAACAATTTCCGTTATCCTTCTCCGAGTACTGCCTGTACCAAAGTGCGACAGTCTTGGCTTGCCAATGCGAAGAATGATTGAGCACGGTAATTGGATCCTTACCAAAGTACAGGCTAATTGATGAACGAAAAGGTAGATGTACTGTAAGATGATTAATGTGACCGGAATTCCCCTTCATGTATAATTCAAGCATGTCATTCAATAGTCCAGCTGCACGCATTATGAAGCATACGAAGAAATTCCGTGAAATTGCATCTTTCAGATATCTAATCAATAGCTGGGTGTCCTGGTAGTTAGATATTCAAATTTGCAACCATCCTATTCGTCATAGGCACCATCTCAAGCTTTTTCCGAAAGTACCCCTCCGTAGTTTTCTGTTTTCTATCCCCCATTCCTATCTATACCCCTCCAAACTCACATAGCGCGTTGTGATGGGATCTCTTCCTCCTTCAAACGGCAAGATCGTCCTTGTCTCTGGTATTAATGGCTAGTACGATCCCCCAAACACCCTATATGGCTCATTATACTGATAATTACTCTCAGCATTGCCTCGAGGATTGGCCTCGATCTTCTCGAAAAGGGTTATACCGTAAGAGGAACTTCAAGAGCAAAGCACAGCGCGGATGCCCTCATCAATGGCGCCTACAAACAGTACGCAGATCGTGTCCAAATGTACTCCATCCCTATGATGACGGACTCTGGCGCATTCGACGTAGCAGTCAAAGGTTCTGCCTACCCCAATATCCACTCCCAGAGCCCGCCTAATCCCGCCTCTAGGCGTGACCGCAATCATTCACACCGCATCTCCTATAAACTTTGAAATCAAAACTTGGGACGAGATGGTGGTCCCTGCCGTCAACGGCGCCCTCAGCATTCTAAATTCCGCGTACAAGCACGCTGGCCCTCAACTGGAATCCTTTGTCATAACCTCCTCCTTTGCCGCCGTCTCCGACCCTTCGAAAAGACCCTATACTTTCACCGCCGCGGACTGGAACACATGGGCCGAAGCTGAACACAAAAAGCTGGGCTCCGACACCCCACCCACTGTCCTATACCCCGCCTCCAAAGCCGCTGCTGAGCGCGCCATATGGGATTTCAGAGACGAGAACAAGGTCTGTACCTGCTCACCGCATTCAAATCGGTACTGCGGAACTAATTGCCATAAGCCCCCCTTCGCAATCACCTCCATCAACCCCGCCGTCGTCACCGGCCCCCCAGTCCAACCTCCGTCCTCGCCCGTCAATCTCAATGAAACCCTGAAGCCCGTCTGGGGCCTCTTTTCCGGCAGCGTTACCACCATTCCCCCAGCGATTGGCTCCGCCGGCTACATCGACGTGCGCGACGTCTCCGCGATGCACGTCTGGGCAACCGAACACCCCAAGCAAGCAAATGGGCAACGGTACCTAATGGCCAAAGGGCGTGGGGTGCCACAAGCCATAGCCGACATATTACGTCGGAGATTCCCGGAAAGGAAGGGGGTGATACCCGAGGGAACGCCGGGCGAAGGCTATGTACCAGGGTATGACTGGCCAGAGGGCGGGGCGCGGTTGGATATGGAGCCAGCGAAGCAGGCGCTAGGGAGAGAGATGGTGGGGTTTGAGGAGTCCGTGTTGGATACCGTGGCAGTGTTTCAGAAGGTTTATGGGAAGGAATTAGGGGAGGGGGGAAGAGATGAAGGGGAATGAGCTGAAGATGGGGGTGACGGATGGGAAGGTTGCATAAGGGAGGGGCTCGGGAGAGTGGTTAGGTTGGGCTGCAAATATGGTTATTGGGGGGGCTAGGATAGTATGTACAAAGACATTGGCATTGCCTTGCGGTGATCTTTCCGAGTTGGGTACCGAGGAAGAGTATTCCTTGGCCAAAAGATTGAGATTTACCAAGAACATCTCTGAATCAATTGAACTGGGTTGTTGTACGAAGGCAATATCCCAATTCACGTCACAGCCACCACTATCACCGTCATGACCCCTAACTGTCACGATACGCTTTCCCCCATCCACGAACTTTCTCCTCTTCCCCTAAGGAGCGCTAAAACTACCAGCTATCCGCCGAACAAATCGCAGTATTGCCATTCTTGCCACAAGGTTTTCGTAGCGTTGGGAGGTCGTGCAAGTGTACGGACGGAGGATGAGACTCACTCGATTCTCCTATGGAAGTAGCTAATCTACCCCCATCGTCGTCAATCTCTTTCATCATAATTCATCTGACCCCTGATGATCTGCTTAAAGCAACAATCGATAGCTTCCACTTCTGACAAGATTGTGACTGTCGACGCGAGCATTGTTTTATATTTGCATAATAGAAAGGATTGGGAGAGAGTGTGGAATTGAGTTGAGAGAGGCTGGAATTAAGGGGTGGAGAGGGGGCTATGTACTATCTTTTTGAGACCTATAGTAGCAAACCTTCCGCTGCCCTTACGTACATTCATTCTACGTACATACGAAAAGGAAGCTTGGTCTCCAACCCACCAAGTACAGGACTCCTTGGCTCTGGGCCGTCATTTCCATTGTCGCTCGTATTCTCCACATACTTGCTCCCGTCCCGCTCCATCTCAACATCGGCTTCTGCTTCGTCCTTGTCTACTACTTCGTTGCCCTGGTAGACTTCGACACCTAGATATTCTTCATCGTGGTAAGTGTTGATGTGGTCTTCCTCGTTCTCATTGAGGTCTTCCAAAGTCTTCCTGGGTTCTTGTAATAAGAGCCATTTCGATCGCAGTTTTGTTGTTGTCCTCCTGGCGGTCCACAACGACGGGCGTTTCACTCCCATAGCTGTTACCTGCTGCTGGCTGTAGATCTACATAACCCTTCTTCCACTTCTCCTCATTGCCAGCTACCCACTTGACCCACTCACCCCATTTCCCTCCTATAGGCTTACCTCTGCCATCAGGTAATCCTTCCAGCTCCCGTTTGCAATCATGTAGGCTTCTTCTTGGGCTCTTTGTTTCATCAGATCGGACAATTCCTTCTCCTCCCACAACATCTGCCATACCTCAAATGCCTTTCGGGCATCTGGAGCCATCAACAAAAGGAAGGGGGGTTCGCTCAGAATCAACAGCTTTAGTGTAAAAGCAAAAACCAAGTTGCTCGCTGACTGCTCGGGAAAGACCGCACCCAGGGCTGGCGAGGTAGTTATGAAGCCATCGTCGCCCGTGGCTGCGTCTTGCCTGTTCAGAAGCTTCGCAGGGGAGATCTTTTGTCAGTTGGGAGGAGGACCTACGTTCAGACACACAATCTGTAGCTGTATACGTCAGCAAGTATAAAGAAAGTCAACATGCAAAGCAGTGCAAATACACTGGGTACCAGCAGAAAGGGATTAAACACACGATTAGCTCAATACGTAGCGTTGCTGATGCTGAGCCATATCCGCCAGACTGGGTTTAAGAGATAACTCCCTTTGGTGGATTTAAATTTTGGTTCCTGAGTTCGATTCACCAGAGAGCATATGATAGTTTTGGCACCTCTTTCACATACTATCGAGGCCACGCAACGTCTCTTGACAGATGGCTGCATCATGCCTCTGCAAAGTCGCTGGCTTGCGTGCTATGCACGATTTTCGAACACAGTCCACAGGACTTTTGTACATTTTGGTGTTGAGGCCTAGTCAAAGAATGATTCCGGCAGCCATCCAACCACTTTGACTCAGCGCAATAAATCGAAGCACGCGCATCTCATCTCTATCACAATGACCCCATATGACTGGGTGGTACTACCTCTTTCCTTCGTAAATATGGCATTCTTCCCTACACTAGGGGCTTCATTGGCGGTGACACAACGTATCAAAGAGGCAAAGCGCGAATATAACCAAACTATACGGAATTTCTAGGAGCAAGGAACAAGAGAAGAGAAGAGCAATGAAATAGCTTAAGGATTGCCCTGTCCAACCCTAGGGTAGAAGACTCTTGAAAACAATGCCGAAACCTCTTTGGAGGGTGCAATGTCTTGCCTGCTCTCGTGCTCAAATACACCTGGTTCACATCTAGGATACCATCTGTTGAGAACAGCGCCTGGAGAGACCTTTGACTGCCTTCCATAAGGTATGGAAGCGGGATCTAGTTCACTGTCACGATGGGGATAGAGCTGTCATCCAGGCACAAGAAGGCGTCCAGAGAATGCGAAAACTGCAAAAACTGCAAAAACTGGATTTTTCGGACACACAATCAATCGTAGAGGAGAACTCTGGAGATCAGATTGTTTCGACGTTGCAGCATGGGATCTCGTTCGTTGCCTCAGGACCTCAGACGTGCGGGGCTAAGCCCCTTCGGGTTAGCTCTGCTTACTTCGCGAGCTCAGAATTGTCGCAGCTTCCGTAGTAAGCAAAACGCTAACCCGGTAGGGACTTAGCGCAGGAGGCTAACCCGAAGGGGCTTAGCCCCACCTCTCTGAGGTCCTGAGGCAATCCGTAGGGAGCTGCAACAGGCTTATCATTCATTATCTTAGGAAAAATACAAGCCTTGGCTTGGGTTGCATTGCAAAGCTAATGCGGTAAGATGAATTGAACGTATGAAGAATTCGTACATTCAGCTGTCACTTTGTCTAATAGTCGAAGTGGTGTGTTTCTTCATTTCACCGCTCGGCATGGCCATAAGAGTTTCCTCAAGGATCTCAATAGAAAGCTTCTAGGAACTTCGCTAACGCTGGACTGCCCAATGATGATGTATTTGTGGCAGCAGATGCGCACCCAGAGGCCGAAGCAAGGAAATTGGCCTCAATCCCCCCGAAGCCGTTTGAGGCCAAACGCTCTTAATAGTGCTTTCATCCTTTGTCCTTCACAAAGGGCAGCCGATCTGAATGGTATTGTTTGTCGGCTGTTGAAATTTTCTTTGGCACTGGGAAAGAACCATTGAAGCTCGTTCAGAATGTCGTTAATTGTGTTCAAAGACTCGATAATGTCGCCAGTATTAAACATGGTAAGAACCCCCCAAAGACTCTCTAACCCAAGTAACTGTTTCAGTTTGATTAAAAGACCCCCAACCTTTCGCAATGGATTTGCCTTATCGCCATCAAGAGTTCTCAGATCAGAACTTACAAGATATGGGGTTTCTACACACCGAAGCAGCAGAGAATGACCACTACGAATTGACCTATCCGTATGTACCCCACCCAAAATCTTAAAGGAAGATACAAGCTCACCCAAAATCCCAGGATCCATCCCATCTTCCAGCGTAAACAATGGCATCACTGCGATGACACGAGTTGGGCAGACTTGGATCCCGTGCTTCGACTTGCATCTGCGCTTCTAGAAAGCCCTGCCAGCCTGAGTTTCATCTGCTCTATCGTCTCATCACACCGCGAGATCCTACAAGAGGAATATGAATGCCTTAAACTCCTAGCCACTCGCATCCGCCAAATCGACAAACCGAAAGCAGAGATACGGCAAATAGCCACCAACGTCTTGCAAAAGATGACACAGGTCACGCAATTCAGATGGTCTACACCCGAGGGTCCAAACAAGTTCTGTATAGATGGACAAACCTGGCGGAACGGCCTTGAAAAGGTTTGCGTTCACCCTAACACATCAGGTTTCAAATCTACGATTTGCATAAATAAGTATATTTTTCAAGCAGTGGCCAAAGCAGCCAAGCCTATCAACAAGGCTCCGTGGAACGTCTGCTTAAAGCTCAGATGGCAATTCTTATCCGCCAGCACTTTTTGCCATGAGGTGATACATGCCATCCAACAAGCCGTCCGGGTCAGTCTTATTATGGTAGAACCTTTCTGGGAGGACGACCGTATCGCGGAATTGGGACAGGCATGGGAGTAAGTTAGAGTGTGTTTTCCATCCAGCTTCATTACATTGACTAATATATTCCAGGTGTGTAGTCTACGGCGGTAAGCCTTGTCCCTCAGACGATCTCTCCTCTGGAGCATTCCTCATCGTGGAAGCGGATAAATACTCTCGCAACCAAGTAAGCCCGGCCAGTCTTACAAGAAGAGGCCCCGCGGAATCCCAAACATATTATTTTATTCCTATGGCCTTTATTGCCGGAATTCAGAAACAAGAATTCTGGGACACCCTGAATGGTGATGCAAATCGGCTACGCGTCCCGAGATCGGCGGGCTACACGTATTACATCCGAGGCGAAGATTTGGATATAGAAATATTTACCAAGTTGCCAGTGTGTTCGGCCTCTCTGAAGTCCCTTGATGGCTAACTACTGGCGACACAGGTTCCCCTAATGGCCGCAAACTCAACGTCATCGTCAGCTTAGGGTCGTTCCGCTTTTTTTTTCGACCAGGACAACCAAGATAAACTCATTTCACCTACAAGTAAGTCCAACGACTTGAATATATCATGACTCTCCTACAAATTGTTTAATTGATTTGTTTGTTCATCACTATCTAGCTATGTGTATATCTAACATACGCTTTCTGTGTCTAGTATCCAGATGGAAATCTGTAGGCGAAACTCCCATCTATCTCCCTCCTTCCGCCTATTGTATTGCCCGCTTTGTACGCACCACGTCCCATTTCTATTATTACCCATTGAATCTCCTGTTTGTGTGCTCTCTTCAACTTTTTCACATGAACTCTCCGATCAAAACGGAAAGTTTTGTATATAACCACAAATCGAGGAAACATTATAGGTCATGTTACCCAATTGTCTATCACCTTTGAACTTCGATTGATATACTTTGTTCAGCATATCACTTGAACTCTCGAAAACCCTGCATATAGTTAATTAACAACAAGGGAAACCTATAGATCATCGAAACCCTTGAACCCAAAAAGACTTTCAATGTATCCATTAAACTTTTCGAATTTTCAAAAACCAACCACTAGAATCATAACAACACAAAGTCTCTAAAAACAATCAACCCATACACGCACGTTAGCAATATTGATTAGATCACTAAAATCGAACCAACCACCAACAACATGACCAGCAGCACTACGAAACGAAACAACCCCTGGAATGATATACAACCCAGGGCTCCCCATTCTTCGAGTGCTATCTATCAAAGCAGCTGCATATGCTCAATATAATCAAAAGGCCAAGCAACTGGTTTCGATGAATAAGCGTTTACGGGATGAGATGAGAGGTAGAGAGGAAGATGAGAGGTAGAGGCAGAGGCTGTGTATTGTAAGATGCCAGTTGAAGATCTAGGGACGAAAAGGAAGGAAAGGAGGGGGCAGAGGAAGAGTGATAGGAAGGACTGTGTGTGTGTGGTGGTCGTGGAAGCAAGCAGAGAAGAGTGTGCTGGAATCTCCACCATCCCACCATCCCCTCCTTCTCCTCCTCCTCCTCCTCCTCCTCCCTCCCCGTCCCCAGATCAACCAAACACACCCCCACCCCCACCCCCACCCCCACCCCCGTCCCCATCTCACCAACACCAGAAACTTTCACTACCCATCCACACAAAAAACCAAGAAAACAAGAAAAAGCACACACAACCCGCCACTTCCAACCCACAACCCCTGCACTCATTGCGAACAACATGTTTTTGCAATCACAGACACAAACAGCAAAGATAACCCGGGGGGGGAGGAAAAGCCCGAGGCTTTCGTAGGAGGCGAGGGATGGGGGCGCTGGACGGAGTACAGTAGAACAAGAGGAGTCCTGTGCTTACGCGTTTTTCCAAAGTCGCCCACATCGATGCGACGTCCTTAATGTTGTCGTCGTGCAATATGTGATATATAATGGTTCATTTCATTCCGGCAAGGGAGCAAAACCCCGATGGAAAGCAGACTAGCAGACTACTGTAGTTGAAGTGAAGTGGAAAAAAGACGTGGTTCTCCTTATGTACAGTACCTACCTACAGTATATATATATATATTACCTCTGCTGAGAATTAGATAGTGAATCATCTTAACATCACGGCTTGTATGATTCCGCCGCTCAATCTATGCCTGCGTTCTCCAAATGGTAAGTCGTCGAGTTTGTTATCTACTGCGGTAGCTTTAGAGGGTGTATTATGTACCGATTTACAAGTATCGAAAGAACCAAGGGGTGCGTTTATTTTGCTCCATATTGCAACTGTAAAGAGGCCTATTATTTCCGACAAACGTCTATGCCACGTCTAGTACCCATCAAGGGTCCAGCACATCACCCCAACATGACCCACCGCAAAAGCAGAAATCTCTACTGGTATTCAACCAAATCCTCAATCGGACCAGATCCCTCGACCCCCCAAAACCCCCGCAGCAACACCAAACCAACCTCAAGCCTTCGCCACCCTCGCCCCCGAAACCAGCGGCTCCACCAGTTCTACAAAAAACGTCCGCGACTTGACCCCCCAAACCATCAGACTCGGCACCCTCCATCCAAACAACATGCCGACGCCACCCTTAGGCCCAATCGGCACCAACTGCGTCATCTTCTCGCTCTTTTTGTACGGCGTCTGCTTGACCGCCTTCCCATCCGGGGACAAATCCGCGAGGATGGAGGAGCACAGCGGTCGTATGGGTTCCATGGCGTCTATGGCCGAGCCGGCGCTGTAGGAGGCCACGTCGCCGACGGCGTAGACATTTGCGGCGGTGAGGAGGCGGAGGGATTTGGGGTCGGTAAGGACGTAGCCGCGTTCGTTGAGCCAGGCGGAGGGGAGGAAGGAGGTGTTGGGGCGGCCGCCGGTAGCGTCGATGTAGACGTCTACGGTTCTGGAGGTGTTGTCGGAGAGCTGGACGGTGGTTTTGCGGTTGTCAGCGGAGGGGGTGGCGGCGGTGACTTTGGCGTTGTTGATGGTTTTGACGTTCATGCGTTTGAGTGTTGATTCGGCGGCTTCGCCAATGGCGGGTTTGAGGCGGTGGAGGAGGGAGTGCGTGCCGGACAGGATGGTGATGTTCGCTTTGGGGAAGACGGTGGCGATTTCTCCTAGAGCGGTTGTTAGTGGATACGAATTTAGGCGGAAGGAGCGAGGGGGATACTGACCAGCCGTTTCTACGCCTGTGGGACCACCGCCAGAGATTAGGATCGTGGATGCTTTGGGCAAGGCTGCGTGCATTTCCTTCATGGAGGAAACCGTTGTTTCGTGAGAGCCATGGAGCGTCCAGAGGGGAGAGGCCGAGGTTGTGCCTGTTGCGATGACGAGGGCTGAATAGCTGACCGTCTTCGTATCTGACTCCGCTGTTTGTACTGTCACGGTCTTCTGGTTTTGGTCGACACCAACTGCTGAGCCTATCACGAGGGTGAATTTGTCCTTGGGATATTGCTTGAACCCATCTCCAATGGGCTTGAAGATCTTAGAGAATGGAATGAGCTCAGAGTTGACCAAAGTGCGCGGAGCTCCGATCTTCCAGAAGAAATGGGTAGAGGGGGAAATGAGGGTGAGCTTGTAGGTTGCGGATTTGTTGGCGTCTTGGAGGGCGGGTATGGTGTGCTTTAGGAGGTAGTGAGCTGCAAGAATGCCGGCAATGTTTGCTCCAACAACCACAATGTCGTGAGAGACCATGGTGACAACGATGCTTCGGTTCTAAGAGATTCAATGAGGGCAATGAGGGCAATGTGTGAAATGACAACACTAAATGCTTGGTATAGCACAGGATTTAGGGGGAGTGGTCTCGGCGAGCTGTAGGTGTTGATAGGTAACAACAAAGGAAAGTATGAGAGCTACACCCGGCCACTTGTATCCTCCTTCTTCTCGTCTTAATTCTCGACATGCCTTCTATCTCGGTCAGTCATTCTGAGGCTGCGAACCTGCATTGGTAATTCCCTGACAGTGAAGGACCGATGGGATCTGATTTGCTTTGTCAGGGGAGGGAGGAGTGTACTTAGATGTCTTCGGAAGCAGGAATCGCCGGGTGCGAGAGAGCGGGAACATTCTTAGAATATTAGCGTATGCAGAAATTAGCGTATGCAGAAAGCTATGGATTCCTTGGCATCGCAATTGTCGCGCCCCCCCCCCAAATTTACTATTGAATCCAGACATTCTTGACATTCTCAAACCTTCAACGCTCTATTGGAAAATCAATAGAAAAATCAAACCGGTAAATTTGAAGCTGTTCAAACGTTTCACAGTGCTAACATCCTTGTAGCCCCCCCCCTCCCGACCCCCGAAGCCATCATGCCGTCGTCACGCCGAAGCCAGAACCTACCTCTGAAGGATCCACTCATCCCCTCAAGCACCTCATCTAGATCGAATAAACCTTCTGGCAAAGCCAAAGCAGACGCTGCTCGCAAAGCCAAGGCTTCGCCATTGAACCAGCCTTCACGAATACCGATACAGGGTAGATAGCCATCGATTGTATACGCTGGAAGAACGCTTCAGGAATGCCCTCTCTTTCTAGAGACTTGATAGCGAGCTGGTTCATCAACCGGTGCATAGGCTTGCTGATGTCATCCCGTAGTCTCGTTGAACAGAGTCTCATCGACGAAGACAAGCTGTTCAGCCGTCAGCTGCAACAGGTCGGCAATCCAGTTTAATCGCAGCTCATCGTTCTGTCTGATGCCCACACGCTGTCCCTTTTTATTGCTCCAGTGTCTCTTCTTCAGAATCCTCGATATCGTGAACTGATGAACATGTATACCTCACTCTTTCCATAGAAACCACATCATCTCTTTCTGCATAGCCCATGGCTGTTGCTCCAGGTAGGTAATTAGGGAGTCTTCAGCTGCTGGAAAGACCTTTCGGGGGGCGCCCTTCGGACGAAACTGAGGTCTAAAGGGAGAGCCATACATGAAGAGATTCTCTTGCATAGTATAAACGGTGTTACGGTGACAGTGAACCTCTTCGGCGATGGCGGAGGGGGTTCAATGTAAAAGCAGGAGGCGTAGTATCTTCGAGCGAAGGGCCGGAGCCAGTGGACCTGTCATAGCTAAAAGGATGTCAGCACTGTGAAAGGTTTGAACAGCTTCAAATTTACCGGTTTGATTTTTCTATTGATTTTCCAAGAGCGTTGAAGGTTTGAGAATGTCAAGAATGTCTGAATTCAATAGTAAATTTGGGGGGGGCGCGATGCCAAGGAATCCATAGCTTTCTGCATACGCTAATAGTGAAAGTCCCGCCGTCCCCTCGGTCTCTCCCCACACCTTATTATCTAATCTTGAAAGTCCGAAGGCCGAGAGCTCGCTAAGCTTCTACAACAGTTAAGATTTGAGATGGAGTTCAGTGGGTAGCAACAGGAGTAGAATAGTGGTTTAGGACCAGAGCTCTGCAGAACTAAATAGTGGTGGGGGCCTGACTAATTCAGCCCCCACCCGGAAGGAACAAGCGACCTCAATCCACAGCTCCCATAATGATATAAATAGAGCCTCAGCGTCCGTCTGAAGAGCGAAAAAAAAGAAAGAAAAGAAAAAACGAAAGCTGGGATCGATGGCCAGGGTACAAAGCTAAAGGGCTAATCCTCTTCCAACAACATGTCTTCCAAGTTCCCTCGTAGGATCGCCTGTTCCTCTATCAGAAGATTACTGCTAGCCCGAAGCTGATCGTATATGAATTGTAGAACTGAATTAGTCCTTAGTAAAGACCTCAGTTGCGTAAGAGTTTGAATCGTAGCTGTTCCGTACGTCTTTACATGAACTAGAAAGTCTTTTAATAGCTCTAGATGCTTCAAAGTCTCATCTTCTTTGAAATCGCTAGAGATCAAATACAGATTATGATTCATGATTGACGAAAGAACGATTCTACACTTCTTTCAAAGTGAGTTTGATTCTGACTTATTCTTTATTGTAGCTTGCGAATTTTCTTCTTCATCATTTAAGAATTCATGACCCTGGCAAGCGTTTCTCATAAAAGTTCCTGGATCAAGCCATTTATCCTGAACGCTTGGTTGCACACCACGAAAGTGAAATTGGAACAAAAGCTCGGTTATTCTGGATAAGAACAGTCACCAGAACCCAGCCGGTTTGTCGTCTACCACATCCTTCTCGTCATATAGTATCAATTCCTTGCCCCTCTCCCATGAATTATTTCCTCATACCTTCCCCCCAGTTCAGTCCTGCTGTTTCCACAAGATTCTTCGATAGGGCACATTGTTCAGGAACGTTGATGAACAGATATGTGATGGAAAATGCCATTTGTTACTCGCATCCAAGTTGAGAATTAGACACATGCTCCTTTCTGTCTCTTCTCGTTCATGATCTAGCAGATCAAGCAGATTTTCAAGCTTCACCAAGCCTGAGATGGCTAATTCTGACGCAGATCCGGATTTCTCGAATTTAGCCAAAAAAAAATAGTTATGCTTGATCGAGTTAAGAGAACGGACACTGCGGAAAAGGAAATGGATTTGGTCGTGGCGGGAAGGTGCTCTTTGGCTGTTTTTCTTTAGTCTTCATTGACTTTATGTCGATGAAGTTCGTGGTGAGAGAAAGTGGCGGAAGTGGCACTATGTGTGGTGCCTGAAATCAGAAACATGTAATACTGTCCGATGGGATCATGCTTTCTTCAATTGTGAATTGCTATGTGCAATTGAAAATCCTTGAATTTCGTGAATATCTTCAAACTGACTTCATGACGCTCTTTGCAGACGTGTAGTAGTCAGAGCGATTTAAAGTTTTAAATGATAATCATAATTGTTCTTGATGATTTCTTTTATGATTTTTCTATTCTAAGTAATACACCAAACTTCGAGTTAGTGTCCAAGGTGTCAAAGTCAATTTCTAGTTATAATTACTGTTGAATAGGTTTGGTCTGTTGACGTTGCGGATTTTCGACGAATTGGATGAATCACGATAAAGTATCAGCTCTCCTTGTTGGTAGGCAGCTTGAAGCTCAATTTTCCGTAGCTCTTTGTTTCCGTATACGTTTCCTGCGTCTTGCTGCTTGTTCCGCGCTTGATTATAGTCATTTGATATTCACTCATAGACGTTCTGTAGTTGATCTTGATCAACAAATGTTTATTCTGCTCACTGATAATATTCGCAAAATCATTATCGATCAAGAACGAAAGCTGAACAACGAGTTGGTCAAGCATCTTATTTTTTTCATCTTGCTTTTGGTAGTTCAGTTAGGTCTTCTATCAAATGCGAGGTGTATTATGATCAATCTGTTGAAGCCTTTCGGTTGACCAAAATACTCTCTTCACGTATTCGCACTTTGTTCTCGTCCTTGCGTTCTGGAGACGCTCCTTTTTATCTCAGGAGCGCAGAGATGAGATGACTGGACGCTGCTTGATTCAGGCTGCTGCTTCCTTCACAAATTTCACAGCATCCCTCTGGGCATGTTCAAAGCTTGATGTAATCTGAACAAGCGAGCTGTCTCTTGCTAGGTTCTCTATTCGATGCTGAATACCTGCCGAAAAGCTCGTAAAAGCTGTTCAGCTTGAATATGTGCAAACCCGCTTGCGCCCATCTCGACGGACAATAATAATTCAAGTGGTCAAGCTACAAGAGTCTTCATTGAATATCAAGATCGGCAAGGTATCAGTTGAGAGGAATCGGACAGCTCTGCCAGGAGCACAGGACGAATTGATTGTCAAGCCCAAAAAGGCATAAGATCTGCAATTGAAATCAAATTGACGATTACACTATCTCAAGAAGACAATACGTCAGGAGTAGCAATGAATTCGCGTTTGTCCTTGCACGGTACGTTGACTTGTCAATATAGAGCAGCTCTTTCCCGAATTGAACGGAGATGCCTTTATTTGTGCGGCTAGATTGTTCGACCCCATTTCCTGACCTGAAGGCCATGATAGCGGCCTATTCAAAACATGCCAAGAAGTTTTCGGAACCGGGGCATCAATATCCTGTAGACGGTTGCAGTGTCATCACTGGGTCTACGTTAGAAGGTAATTTGTCGTGTAGCACGACTTCGAACGACTGGTCATCTGCGGCTGATGGATTATTCTTGTGTGTAATATCATTCAAACTTGCACGAGATCTCTCACGTTTCGTCGGCTTATTTGAGGACATCTGAAGTTATTCTTTGTCTGTAATGTAGGAGTTGTTGTGAGGATGGAACGTGGACGGAAGAGATTTAGTTGGGTCGTTCGTTACATGAATTTGCACGAAGCCCGCCATCACTCAGTTGCTTGAAATCTAAATCTTTTGTGCGAATTCTGCAAGGGGTCTTGCAACGTTCGTTATACCTCCTTACGCAGCAAGGCTAAATCAACAAAGGCAAAAGGATGAAAAGAAGAAGAGAAGAAGCATTCTTTTGGCGTATAAGATGATCCAAATCAACTTCTTCTGAAAAATTTAGCGTTTATAACCCATTCTTGATTGGTATTGTGAACAACACAAAACGTACAACCTTGACAATTCTGCGCCTTCATAAGACTAGAAGAGCGTTAGATTATCTTCACAGCCATTTGCCGCTCCATAGAAGCGAATACTTGCAACATAACGGATACTCATGAAATTTAGCTTTCCTCGGACAGAACAAGATATGGTGGTGAATGATATTTGGGGACTCGACCACCTCATTCTAGATTTGGAAGATGGATCGATATCGCAATCAAGTACCTTTCATTTGTCGAGCGTGCCTTCCTCGAATGGAGTTTTCTTTTGAAAACGTAGGCGGTAGGAGATTTGCGTAGAAGAATGTAATTTGCACAGGAAGAAAGTAATTTGCGTAAAAGTAAAAAGTTTTGTGTGCAGTAAGTATTGGAAACACTCTCTGAATGGAGTGAAGGTTGGCTTGTGCAAAGCACCGGCTTTCCAAAAATGTAAATAAGATCGAGCATCCTTCCATCATTTCGAATTTCCAAGGGAGATAAATTGCCCCTTTTTTCAGCTTCCTCTCCTTTAGGTCTCTCCTCGAGCTTGAGAATATAGGATCATTGAGATAACACATATTCTTTTCTACGTTGTTGATGGGCTTCGCTCTTTGTGCTTTCAACACTGGGCTGATAGTCTCACTTCGTTTGATTTTCTTATCTTCATTTTCTTCTGCTGATGTTCGGAAGTCTCTTCATCTACTTTTCCAGCTCTGGGCGGCTTCGCTCGACAATTTCTGCGTCTTCAGGTCCAAGAAGGCCTTTGCCAGCTCGGTGAATGCTGGACTACATGCTGAAGTGCTTTGATGTAGCAAGCAAAGTATAAACCTTCGTGCGATTAGAGTAAACAGCGTTCTTCAGACCCTCAAACCTTCTTCAAGGTAACCACAGTCGCCAAGATCTATTAAGTCCTCTTAGCTAGATCAATAGCTAAGTAACAGCTTTCGCGGCGCTCTGAAGAGGAGGCGTTCACTTCTGTGTTCGAACGTTGAATGCGATGCAAACATGTTCCCATCTTTTGCCCCCTCGTGGCGGGATTGGACCCCAAACCATGCACAGCAACGATGCTAGAAGAGCCCGTCAATTTCATGCAATGAAAATTGGATAGGGCTTACTCTGCTTTGATGCTTACTTTTTTGATGTTGACCGATTCTGTTGGATTCCATAACACTTGTGGTGCGGTGGTCGGCTTGCCCTCTTCTGCATTGGCAAAAGGTAGTTGCACAGATGTCAAAAACATGGACCAAAGGACGAGCGTTGCGTAAAGAGAAAAGGCTCAGAGGCTCTCGAGTGTCGACAACCGATTGTAGTTTAGGGCAATGTTATAGCTCACGCTGATCGTCCTCCAGAAGTGACTCTCAGACCGTTGACTTCTTTCGTCTCTTTGACTTCTTTGACTTCTTTGACTTCTTCTGCTTCTTGAGCTGTTTGAGCTGCTTTGGCTTCCTTGATTCTTTCTCTTTGCTTTGAGTTTTCCCTGCATTTTTTCTTAGAAGATTGATCATTTACTTTCACGGCTACTAAAGCATCTTGAACACCTAGATCAATGTCAGTAGTCGAAGTATCAGTGTTGCTGCTCAATTCCCGCTTTTCTCTCAGTCTTTTACGCTGCTTCGGGTTCGGTTTGCACTTCCGCTTGAGCGGTACAGTAGTGCTGGTATTACTTCCAGGAGCTACAAACCCTAAAAAAACAGACGTTTGGTCAACCATGACGGGAAGCAGAACCGTCGAACAGTATAATGGTAGGTCATACCGAGAACAAGCTTTGGTACCTGCAAATTGGGCAATCAAATAATGATTGGTCAAATCGGTTTGGCCTGTAAACAGCTTGAAAGACAGCTTCATCGCGGCGATGAACGCCGCAATCCAGGCCAAAGAGTCAGTGTCAACGATTCTGAGCATGACTAGCATCGCGGTGCTCTGGAAAGAATGCATCGTAGATTGAAGAAATTTTATGAGCATGATTGTTCACGAATTTGAAGAGTACGGTTGAATGTATGGAGAAGTGCCTTGGATTGAAATGTTTAAGTCTAGGGATAGTGGTTGCTCATGAGATGTGTGCCGAAATAAGAAAGAGGGAAGAAGAACTGAAAAGAGGGATATTTGCTTCTATATATGCCCCTTAATCATGTGCATCAGCAACACATAATATGGCGCACGAGACTTGAGATGTGTGAGGAACGTCTCGAGGCTTTTCATGGTCGAGTTGGCGGTGAAACTGTCGGCGGTGGACACGGCCATGATGATGAGGAATCACAGACGAAAGAAAGAAGCTGAGGAGAAAGAATTCGAATCAAATGTAGATGATGAGAAGAAGAAAGTAGAAAGAAAGTCGATAGACAAAGACGTCGAACAGAATCGAGTTATGACAAATGAAGGAAAATCAAGAGAGTCAATGAGCAGAGGAATCGCACAGGCCCGAGGGGTTGTTGCGAAGAAATAACGTGAAGAAAAGAGATTAACAGGATTTTTATACTGCCGTGCTGCTAAGATTTTTATATCTTGATGATAGATTAGGGAAACCCTTAAAATATGATTTTGATTCCGGAAGGCGGCGCATACGAGAAAATCTCCCTCATGATCCGGTTTTCGCGGTTCTCAATTGCAATTCCAATTATCATTATTTCGCACAGCGTCTGCTTATTCCTCATGTTCGCAATACTTGATCTGTCAACTTCTTGTTGTCTCAATTCGAGCGTGATTCATTGCCTCTAAAACTGGGAATCTCTTCATCACACCAGCCAAGGAACATGGTCTGAATGTCAGATTCGTCATCAGTCTGGAAGCTTGAGATAGTACTCATAGACCCCACACACATGACAGTCTTCGAAGGAATTAGGTTTCCAACGAAGAGCACAGCACCATCGCTCGATGGTCTTCTTACTCGCGGCGAAATTGCGGAAGTTTAGGTCTTAGTATACTCTTAAGCCTTGGATTAGAGGTTATAATAGACGGTTTACGTTCCAGTTTTGCTTGGCTGCGTCCTCGATAGTTCCATCGTAGACTCTACCAAAAAGCGGTCCCAGAGTATTTATGTTTCAATTTTTCTTTTGTAAAGCTTCGTTGTAACACCCACTCAAACTCACTGAATGTCTCGTGAGCTGCGTAATTACGTACGCCTTCATCGTGAGGGCAGAATCTTTGACATATGAATAAGTGGTTTGTCGCGCCCCAGATCTCTGTTTTAAATTGTTGGCTTTGTCAACGCCACACGCGTTTTTGGTGCGCCGATGATGCCGGTTCGTCGAGACTTCGGTGTCATTTACGCCAGATATTCGCTTCCTATCTCTTAGTCTTCGGCATGAGCTTGGCAAGAGTTTCTGTGATAAAGGCTCATCAAGCAATGTACATGTCACGGGTTCAATCTTTACCGCTCATCAGGGCTACCAAAATCATGCAACTTCCATCGAGTTCAGATCCGTCCCCCTTCCTTGCTCTGGCTTTGTATATATATTAGACTCTCTAAGAAATGTGAGTAACGGTATTAATGTGATAAGATGCTCTGTAGTAAGAGTACCGAAGCGCCTGAAAAAGTATCTATGGGTCTAGTCTCGCATAAGACTTAAGCAGATGCTTCAATCATGTCTTCGAAAGCACCGTTCGATGGTTTCTGATAGTCGTCCGGTCAAGCTTTATTGTACGGCGCCTGAAGAAAAATGCGTTAGGAATCGCAGTCAAAGGGGGATGAGACTCGACGTACCCCGTCCTTCTTCTTTCTCGACAGATGCGGAAGGTTGCGATAGGGGTTCCGGATATTTGGGCTAGTAAAAGTAGTTCGTGAATGAGGTTCGAATGGGTTTTGCTCACCAGTTTGGGTGGCAGATCGTCATGGTTACTCTTGCGCTTAGGTGTTATTTCTGCACTGGTGAGGTAAAATGAGGTAAAGGTAATGTTGACTTTGTCATGAAAGGAATGTGATTGATGATGGTTAGTTATAGTTAAATTTTGTAAGAACATGAAGACAGCATGCCGCTCACAGCTCAAAGATCAAAAGGGGTTATCAAAGTAGAACCGTGTGTATCTCAAAATCGAAGACATTCTCAAAGTGGTTTCAACATTTCACTCGACAACGATGATCCGAGGTTATCTGTTCAAGCTTCAGTTGCCATCGACATCCTTTAAATCCTTACAGCGGACCAGGCTATAGTCTGCAAGCTGCGCATATGATATCCATTCTCGGAGGATCTGGTCGTCCAATTTATTTTTTTCCCTCGTTCCTTTCCGAATACGCGTGGAGCGTATTTGCGAGGTTTTCTACTGCCTAGTAGGCATTTGGAAGGTAAAGAGACGAACCTTGTGCCAACAGTACAAGCCACCTAATGTTCTTTATTTACAGCTGCGGTCTTGCTTAACCAGAAGTTGAAGTTTATGTCGAGATAAATATAGCCCGATTCTTAACTTCCATCTGACATATATTCGATACTAAATTTTTTATGTTTTATGTTTGACGAACGTTTCGACGGTCACGAAATAGAGGTGTAATAATAAAAAACTTGAACATCAAGCTCTGATTTAATCAGATTTAACGAACAGACGTATTTTCCCGCAGCGAAATCGAGTCTGTGAATGACTTCACTGAATATAACATCTGGTGTCAAGTTTTTGATCCTCACTTTAACCAGTCTTCCGTAAGGCGGTGCCGTCGCCTTGTACGCCGCAAGCATTTCTATTATGGGAGATAGAGGTTCAAGGTGTTGAGGAAGGTAATTGAATTTGTTGGACGAATGATAACAAGAAGAACATATCCAGCAGCCGTACTGCGAGTCTCAGTGACAGGGATAGAATCGAATGTCATTTTCACCCCCTTGAGCCGAACAGATGGAACAATCTTGGGGAACCAAACACTGCATATTGAAATCCGATTTGATTGGGAGAGATTCATTTAGACGTAGAATATGAGGGAAATGTAACTGGGCGACGGCCCTGCTGTAATTGTACGGCGAGAGGATGGACTCTAGAATTCATTGGGGTAGCTCGTACATCTCTTTGCCAAACGCCGTGGCATTTGCGGACAGTGAGGTTTTAGTACTCGGCCAGGCGCACTCCGCGAATTGTATTGCTTACAGCTGAGGCGTTATTGCGAACGAGGTGATGGTCGACCATGGCCAACTTCCGATTTCAACGTTAGGCGGAGCAAAACATCTACGGTGACAGTTAGATAGAAAGACCACAAAGGATGCCAACCGAGTGAAACGGATAGCACATAAATCTCCGAGGATGAGGCGGGTTGTGAGAAAGATGGTGAATGTAGATGTGACGAAAGTAGTAGGCGGCAAAGCCACCAAGTGTCTTTGCGGCTAATCATCGAACGTTCAGTGCATCTTTCCTTTTCCAATATACAGGGCAACCTTTCTTTCCAAGCTATCGGTATATTTGGCCAACGCGTCTGTTCCCCTCTTGTTCGAAACACAATTGACAGAATCTTTAATTTCATGGTTGCTAAACTTCGTAACAGGGAATTCTATTGGGGAATCAGGCGTCTGGTTCGTTCTGGTTCATTTTATCTGTTGATCTTGTTCGTGCAATATGGTGGCAATTATGTACTTATATTTTCTCCGTCCTAGTAGGAAAGGGCCTGGAAAGTTTTTGATATGAAGAGAAATTGAACAGGGACTCCTAAGAGAACAAGCTCCGAGATTGATGCCATACAATTTATCGTCATACTGTAGCATTCTAATGTTGCCGACTCGGGTTCCTGTTCGGCTTTGAGAGAAAAGACAAAGGGTTTCGATAGCCCAATTGCGAGTAAAGGCAGGCGTGGAGATAGTCCCAAGTGAGGCTGGGACAGTGTCGTAATTAGACCTGCTAGCATTTGATGGATATAGCTTGATGGCGAATATATATGCCTTTCCCGTTATAGTGGCATTATGCTGTCCCATCGGCGGATTAAGCCAAGATAAATCAGCATATGAATAAGTTGCCGGTTTCTGAGGAGATATCCAACGCCTGATGGCATCATGGTATACACGAGTGGTCTCTCTGGATGTTTCCATATGATGGTATTGTCTCTGATATTTAGTGTCGTCGTATAATAACGACGACAAGGGAACATCGTAGATTCAAGGCTGAAATTTCAGACGACGAGAGAGTTTTACGACATTTGATGGGTTTAGGTCATTTCTCTTTGTACGCGTCGTGCAGCTTTTCATCAATAGTATAAACAATGACTCTGTAAGATAAGCATTTTCGACAAACATCGTCGAGAAAAAGATTGTCAGAACTTGATAAGTGACTGTTCAATGATCTGAAAAAAAAATCAACGAGTGATTATACTACGTACTTCTTACACAAGCTTATCAATCAATATAGTGATAATTCACTAGATTTACTGCTTGCTTTTTACGAGACATCTTGATAAAGGATGAGTTGTGAAGTCATAAAGCCGTGAAGATGTGAAGATGTCAAGATGTAAAAATGTGATCATGTGAAACTGTAAAGACGTGAAGATGAGATAGCGACTCGTCATCGACAATCTCGATCGTGTCGATGTCGTTCACATTCATTGATTTCTCGTCATGTAATAACGACGAGTCTTCAGACTGCGTAGTATATGCCGTGACAAAGACAACAGAGAATTTGTATCATTATTCTTCGATTGTGCGTCGAGTTCAGATGAAGACGATGTTCTAACATACATCGTATTAGTCAAGAAATGCTTGAAAAGAGATCACAGAGCTTACAAGGAAATATTGTTGTCCTTGACTGAACGTTTGCCTCAATGAATAACCGATAACGGCTTTCCATCAGTGCTGTGTCCCACGTCGTCTCCCAACTGAGGACCAAGCTCCAAATCACGCGGCGTTCTGCTACGCACTGTATCAGTCAAGATACTCACAGCAAAAGGCTGCAGAGCTTACCCGAGAAATCTTGCTCTTTGTGCCCCGGCGGCGTTTCGCCAATCTGTACTGCCGATAGTAGTTCGGAATCCGTGTCGGAATCCGTGTAGTCGGGACGAGACGAGAGTTCCGAAAGCCTGAACTTTCAGTGGTTGAATTATCGAGTTTTACACGTTTGGCTTGAGATGTTTACGGGGGTGTTCTATGCTTTCCTTTGGTTGAAAGCTAGTAAAGAAAACCATATTCCTTGTGCTAATTACAACCGCCTATAAGACAAATGACAAACGGTGCTAAGGAGTCGACGGCGTAACCAGTAGGCCACAAGTCTACCCTTTGGCTGCATAGAAGCAATTAATGAACGTAAGATCGATGTTAACGATCCTGACCCTTAGCTCATCTTTGATGTTGGAATTCCGCCTTGAAGTAAGCCGTTATAGATAGCCATCACATCTCGGGAAAGTTTATTGAATTGATGGGACTCCTGGCAGAAATTGTGATGTCTTGATGCCAGTCTTGAATCTCATTCCAGCTAGGGTCTTTCTTACTATCATCCGTATTCTGGGATAAACGAGGCCGATAGTGTATCGTACTTATACCTGTTCGTGGAGCAACTGTATTGCATCGGCTCTTGAAAGATGGGCCATCATATAATCCTTGCAAGTGATCTTGACCGTCTGTTGCCATCTTAGAAAGATTTGTTATTTCTCATGTCTCAGAGAACCCACGGAAATTCAACCTTCTGTTTCAAATCCGACTCTGGCAGCTTCGGAAGTGATTTCGAAATCACATGAAGTTTCGTCGACTGATGTCGAAAAAGGCTAGATGATGAGAAACTTTCGAGACGCAAAATGTATTGATCTAAGAGCATCAGATGTGTTTTTCGTCATGGGATATATTGGCAGATTGAGCACGGCAGCTTCTTGGTTACCAGAAACCGTTGCATTCCAGTTCTCTTGGTTTTTCTTGATGCTGTCCATTATCTTAAAATCTTCTTATCAACGGCTTTTCCTGCATCAATGATATTTTGTCGAGCTTGCGTCACTCTTTCTGAGTCTCTTTGAGCTCTGTCAATAGCTTAATTTAATTTCATCTCGACAGTCTGATTACTCATGAGAAGATCTATCATGCGTTGGGGCTCATACACACGGCTTTTCGGCAAAAGTCAGTCTTTTCTCTGCCGGCTCAAGATATTTGATGGCATTCTCAGTTAATCTCGCTTTTTTTGTCATTTTAGGACGCACAAGATTTCATGAAGCGATCTCTGTGAATTCGACAGATTTAACGGCCGCATTGAATACCTCCATGGTAGCCTTTTTCTGGTCTTGCTCATCTTGCAGTTTGTGAGCAGATACCCAGGGCTGGTTAAAATTGCTCGACCAATTTTCCTTGGAGTTGGCAACCCCATGCTTCACGCCTTTCAATACTGTGGACCCATTTCAGGAAAGGGAGACCTTAATTGACCCGTTCATGGTGTGCTGCCTCTTTGTACTGCTATATTGCCTTGGTTGGTATACTTTTGGAGATTCGAGGACTTCTTGAGGCAGTTTTTCGCTTCTGCGATCTTGAAGCTGACTTATTGTTCATGATGAATACACGATCCACCGACAACTTTTCTTTAATCGCCAAGCATCCTCCCGACAGTATCTCTGACGTAACGCTATTCAATTCACGTTTATTCTTAGTCCTGTTCACCCATGCATATTTGATTGAGAGATAGTCTTATCTGTTCGCTGGTTCAAATTGTCCAGGAACTGTTCCCTTTGAGTGTCCCGTCAAGGGGTGCCAAATTGGTGGCCCAAGTTCCCGATAGACGTGATGGGGCGATTCCCTAATATCATAGACTTTCTTATATCCCTGTGAATCCCTCAGAACCCATCGAGCAAGATGTTTGGATGCAGGTGACTCGCCAGAACTCCGTGAACCTGTAATCAACCAGCTGCTCTGACTTAGAAATAAAAGGGTTGATAGATTTAGGTTGAGATATTTGATGGAATTACAGCTCCGCCTGGCCATGCTGAGCCTAGGTATCAAAGATATATTTCGTTATCCACGCTTCCTCGTTTATTGGCCTGTCGGTCATCCCTTCGTCGATGTAGTTTTGCGTTCCCCTTCGACAATTGAGGGAGAATGGCTCTTCGAGGCAGATGAGGTTTTCATTCTCTGCTTGCTTGAAAGAGGTCGTTGGAGCACTTCAGTGGAGTATCTTAACAAATTTGGGAGGGGTTCGGGTCGTCCGGGCCCCGCTGATCTGTTATGCTTCGGGATTCTGGCATGCTTAGCACGTTCCTGGGTGGTATATCTGGGGATATTAGGAATGTCTGACGGTTCCTACCTTGGTTCGGTCAGTTTCCATTGATGTCTGTGGAACGGACTAATCCGTAGGGTTGCGGCAGGCAAATGTGTAGTTGTGTCCAACTTCGTACTGCGTGGAAAAGCATCGCCTCTTGCAGTAGCATGTAAGGGTTAATTTCCTCGGGGTGCGGAGTGCCGCCGTCAACTCCCTTAATCTTATCGCGAGTTTGCTTCGGGAAGTTGGTTGCGAGTTGATACCGGGCGATTGGATTCAAATTTGCTCACATCCATTCGGGAATAAATATGATGCCGTTTGCCTCAAGGTATAGCAGAGAATTTATTGCCTGCTGGAACGACTGCCTGTTACTTCAAGAAATTTGGGCTTTGCTCTTCACCACTAAGTATCAACAAATACGACGTCTCGCGAGGCATGGTTCGTAAAATGATCTTGTCTTCTACTCTACTTCCATATTGAGCCATATTCAACCGACCTTGGGCGTCATATATTCATATGGAATGTTGCATTGATTACCGTTTTGTAGAGAATGGCAAGCACTGGACTTGTCATAATACGCGCTGGAGAGAGATGTAATATCCACCACCAATTGTGGATGACCCAAGATTCTTTGTGGATTCTGTGGCACCTTAGTGTAGCAGGTTGTTGATACGTGTACTTAACACCGTCTGCAAAGGTACTTTTATAGAAATAGAAGAGCGTTGAATTGGCTTGATTCGATCAACAATGATACTGATGAACCGAACTATCTCTTCTCCTTTTGGTGTGCCTCTATGTTTGCGTTACACGTTAGCTTTCAGCACCGCGTAGATGATGATGATGATAGCTTCCAGCACCGCGTAGATGATGATGATAGCCTATCTTCCAGCACCGCGTAGATGATGATGATATACTAATCGAGGATCTCGATTCTCTCTGACTTGAAAAGTACTTTGATTGATCAAAACCATGATGTGAACGAGGGTGAACATCGTGAGCCATCATGAGATGAAGAGTCACGATGAGGTGGAAGCAAATCGAGAATCCCGATTTGCTTTCATCTTGAAACTGTGATATTCACCATCTTACTTTGATTGAATCAGAATCGGAAATTGGAAATCAATACTTACTTGATCTTCAAAGTGTGTTCGCGTGTGACTTCGAATCATTGATATCAGAGAGTGTTCATGTACTCGATCTTGCCGCTCATCTTTCGATTGATGAGTTGTTTGAAAGCCTTCTTCGAAGCAATGCGATCGTCAAAGGCGTGATCAATGATCTCTGTGATACTCGCATTATCAGCACAATTAAAAGAAGTCGAAGAAGCATCTTCAAACTCTACATCGAATGAGTTGAAGTCATCATGATTCATGATGACTGATTCTGAACTCGAACGTGTTCGATGCTCTTGATGAATGAATGATGATGAAAGAAGATGAGGGGAAATGTGTGAGAAATACGATGAAAGTGATGACGTAAAAATTACAAGAGACATTTGAGAAGTCGTCGCTTCTCGATTGGGAAAGAATGTCTCTTGCGCATCACTCATGAAAAATGAAGGGTCTCACTATACGGACGTCTCAATGTACTACAGATATCGTCTTCTTCAAGAAGATTGAGCTTCCGAATAGACGCAATCCGAAGGTCTCTCGCGTTTGATGTGACGATGACTTCATCTGATGAATTTTATTTTCTGTAGTTGATATCGAGTCATGAGTGCGATCGAACTCGTCAGGATCGCTTGAATATACAATGTACGTTGATATCGATCGGCCTTGAGCCTTGAGAGCTCTGAATCCCTAATCCTCCATGCTTCTGGAGAAGAATGACATTCTTGGGATTCGCGCGGAATACATTCAATGGGCAATGGGAAGTCATGGTACCAGAATGGCATTCTTGGGATTCGCGCGGAATTTGGACATCAGTTGGTGTCGGACCAGTTCGTGTCGGACTCGTTCCCTTGCACGGGGAGTTTTCCACTCCGAACAACATGTGATGTTCTACCAGAGACAGGGACTGGACCCACATTCGGTATTAGCTTAGATAAGATACGAGTTGCCAGAAATAAGACTTATGGACATAGGGGTGGGGATTTCACACAAACTGCGGGTTGGCGAATACTTGAGGTGCCCGGTGACTTCGCTGTTAAGGCTCTGTGTGACTTTGGTAGAACTGTTTCCCAAGCGTGGCCAGTAGTTGTGGTCATCAAATGACATCTACTAGAATACGGAGCTGTTTCATTGTTCCTTGTCGTTATTTGACGGTGTATGACATAAGAGCGTCTCACAGCTCTGGCAAGTTCATCATCTAAAGCAGTCAGATTGTGAGCCTTGAACGATTCAGGAGTTCCCTTACGTATCCTTGCGTATTCTTCAGATCGCTCAGACATTTCCGGGAGGTTCAATAGATTCAATAATGTGGTCAATAGTGAGACAAATGTGAACAGATCAAGCTTCAGATACTGGAAATCGATTGTGATTCTCTAAGCTCGGCGCCGTCGAGTACAGAGCTCTCATACTCGATATCGTCCAAGGTTTAGCGTAGCGGGATGTCCATCGGGTTTGTGGGACCTGGTAGCTTCTTGGCATGACGGGCTCACTGCTCCCTTGTTGAACGAAGTCGGTAATTCTTTTGAAGCTTGTCAAAGTGATTCTAGTGCAGGATTTCTAGATGAAAGCTGTTTCGTCTCGAATTAGTACATTTTAAACGATCTTGGCCATGGTTTCGTTCACGGCCGTCGCCATCTTCAAACAAAGTCCGTGGACGGGAATACTTCGATCCGGAGATTATTGACGATAACCACTAGGCGTATTTATTTGCATTCGTCTCGCTAGAATCTGAGAAGCTGTTGCTGGCGCAATCCCCTGCCAAATTAGTACAATCAAGGATGCCGGCAGACTCGGGTTTTCCCGCAAATCGTCTAGTATATATATAACGAAAGGCAGAGACATGCCAATCGACAAAGGCAGAAATGGCTAGACCCGAGTGGGCGGCCAATCTCATCTCTTAGGTTATCCAGAAGGACAACCAGTTTCGTGTTCTCCAAACTGGTCAGTTCAATACCACGGCTTAGTAGTCTTCAATTATCAGAGTGCCGCATAGACAGACACGGCAAATTGACACTTACTCTTAGAGATCCGGGCTTTGCGCCAAAGGTGGTGTCAGATGGGTGACAGGGGATGTTGGGAAGTGTGGGGCAGAAATATAAGAGAAGAGGGAGTGAAGAGAGGGAAGCCTAACGTAGAGGGACTGGTGAATAAAGAAGCACGAGCCTAAAATCCTTGTTTCGCGTCAACCGCACATAATCGATCCCAGGGAAACTTAGGTTCATGAGCTGGGCTAATAGCTTTTCTAGAACAAATGTCTGTACTCTCTTGTTCTGGGTTTAATACAAAGTGTTCAGAGAGGGATGAAGTGGCGCTTGCCTCGCGATCAATTTTGGGTGTCCAGCGCTGGTAGGGGGACTAGTAGCGGCTTTGATGAGGGGAAAGGTGTCGTGATGGAGAGATCTGACGAATTTTCAGATCTGGCGGTGGCAGTTGCGTAAGAGGTTCTTTTCTGAAACTTGAGCGTGGGCTTCTAACAGGTGTCAGTTTGCCCGCATTAGAACATATGCTGGGGGGAATTTCTTTTTCAAGATGTGATGATGGCAATGTATAAAGAATTTAGTTGTTCTCCGAAAGCATGAATTGCGAGTGAAATGCAGTATGAATAAGGATCCTAAGGAAGAGACCACAGTGGCAGCATAAGCTACGACAGCCAGTGGAATCTTCTTATGATTCAATATCTTTCCTGATTGACCGCCATCATTCAATCCTTTTGCGGCTCTTTGCCCTTGATTCTTCGAAGATCAGGCCATATCTCGCAGAATTATATGGAGTCATACTCCTCCAGAACGGGTCGAAGAACGGCCACCGGACCGCACACGGTTTGCGCCTTGGGTAGAAGGCAGGTAGAAGGAACAGCGAGAGGTTTGGCCACCCCAGTGGCAGTTAGAACGGGCACCGGAGAAGAAGTGCTCTGCATCGGCCTCGAGCCGCACGCACTCCGTCATCGGTCCATGACCATCCCGACAATGCCTATAAGGCCTATTCGGGATATATCCCCGAGTAAAGGCCATGATGGCCTGGCGATAGGACGAGTGATTGCCAAGGACGACCCAACCACGTTCCACACGATAACGCGCCTGGCGAACACAGGGCAGTTTACTGATTCGGCGTTCCACCAAGTTTAGAGGCTTCCAGCTGCTCACTTCCTCCATGTCGTCCTAATCATCTTCGTGTGGGTAGAAGAATTGAAGTAAAAGTGCACGCATTTGCTGACATCGTATGTGAAACTGTGTTTTATTGGGAACCTTTTGACGGCTTTTGTAAATATGCGAAAGATTTGTTCACTTAAGCCTTCGCTTTCAGCTGCTTCCTCTAGCATCGCAGCCTTTCGAATACGATCTAGATTTGCAGTAAAACTGAAGGGTGATGCTGCATATGGCTGGCCCATATCAGTAACAGATAGGGCCTTTTCATGCGTTAAGTTTGGTAATTGCACCCAGGCTACATTTCCTTGAATGTCGGGTCCGATTCATGATCTTTCTTGGCTTATAAAAGAGAGCAAAAATGCCCTTTATATATCGCACAGACAGCTTGTCTTCTTCATAAAAGAACAGCAAGTAGTGATGATGTGCTTGCATGCCTCGATTGATAAGTGATTTAAAGTCCCGACGTCACTCTCGTTTTGTGAACGTCCGGATTTTACAAGGATGGATGATAGTGATAGCGATAACACAACGATCCATTGGATCCGAACCAGCTGAGAATGCTCCGGGTACGAATTGAGCCTTTGTCCTGCCTTCGTATTGGATCTCTAATGGTCAAAGGTCGTCAGTTTATGATTGTAGACTAATGCCTTTCCAGTGGTGAGAGTCCAACATCTAGACCCAGAAGGTTGTGTACCGTAAGATTGTCGGCCTCTTCCTCAATGCAGTTGATGATAGACAAAACACTAGGAACCCATGACAAGTATTTCTAGAAATTGGTCTGAAAAGCTTAGTATTAATCTTGACTTGTGTTGATTGAGATTAAGTATTGATAGACTTAGCAGTACGCATAGGGCACGACGCTGGTGAAAACAATGGCCACCGGGAGTACAGTACTCGTACTACAGTATTCTAGGTGGAGATGTGTGGTAAGCATACTCTAGCCTACGCACAGTAGCCGCCGCAGTAAAGCCGTGAGATGCAAGCGTTGAGCCTCAGAAGATCTGGCCGTCGTGAATACATAGTTCACGCCAACCACTGAGCTCCTCAGTTATGCGTCGGTAAGACTTACTCCACAAAGAACGCGTTCCGGGATGATCGCCCTTCCCATCATCCCATGTTCGACGCCGGCGAACCTTATCATAAACGGGCGCATGAAAGTACATACACAAATGTATGGACTCTGGCCTCCTGGAGAGAGTTGCGAATACTTTATAGAATTACATAGCAGAGAGCAGAATTCGCAACAGAGGGCCCTGCTTGACATCGCTATCCGGATGTTGTCGTGCCGCTTCGTCTATCTCAATTGTTGGCTGTGCCTTCACGGCATTACGGAGTGGAGTACAGTACCTAGCACGAGTAGGTACAACTCGTGGTACTTTACCCTATTTCTGTGGGTCCACGCTACCAAGATTTGCGCTAGCTGGAACAACCCAGGGGCAGAATTGAATGCCCTATCGAAAGCCTTTTCTTGCAGCCTAGGTAAGGTATGGTTGATGGTTGAGAAGTCTAGTTGAGATCCAATCAATGATCTTTGCGCCATTGTCGATTTCTCCGCTGATCCGCTACTCGATCCAAGCTGGCCGGAAGCTCTAACACTACTCCCAAAAGCGTGAGGTTCTCCGGACTAGGGATTTCAACGCGACTCACGCGAGACGTCGTACGGAACATGTGAAATCTGGTGTGTAGTAGCAGACTTCATTGGCCCCTTACTCGTAGCAAGTAATGTCAGATTACCCCGTCTAGGTACCTAGACGACTTCACCACTTCTTTGAAGCCACCCGCGAAAATGCTTGTTCCACAATATTCATTTCACGTTACGAATCCTCAGTCATCAAAGCCTTCCATCGCTGACATATTCATTCTTCCCATAGCGCGCCAAGCAAAAGCCGAAACCGATCATCTAGATCCACATACGGCAGGGGTGTCAGCTGCGTGGGGTGAATCGGGCGCCATAGCGTACAGGGTTCAGATCTTGCTACGGAGCTAGACGAGATTGGATCATTAGAATCGACGCCATGGGAAGCCGAGACCCTTCACTCTCCTTCACCTCTTCCTAGCCGTCATCACATAATGCCTGGGGTGCCTGATACCGCGGATCAGCTCGACGAGCGCAGCGTCCAGTCTTAGCCTCTTAAGTCTCCATCGTCGATCAGACAGGGACGCGGCTTGGCTTGTTCCCGGCTGCGCTTGTACCGTACCGGTACCTGCTTATCACCTCCCCTGCAAGTAACGTCAAGGAAGAGATCTAACTCGAAACTTTCCGTGACTTGGTCCATGAAGCCTCTCTTCTTAGTCCCTGGCCGTGGTAAGGGGATGCCCCAGCGCCCCAGCGTACCGTGCTGCTCTCTGTTAGATTGTCCGAGATAATAAAGCTTCAGGAATCCCCATATATCTTACTTTACTGTACGGTCCTACATCGCATCATTGCATTGCATTGCATCAGAAACGCGGGGAAACAACGTGGGAGAAGCCAATTTATAACCCCAAAGCCCTTTCCCAATCCGATATTCAGATGAAACCGAGCCCCCACTTTTACTACGTCACTAAAAAATCTCAACTTCTTTCCAGCAAGACCATCTTAAGATACCTTACTCTCGTTCTACATCCTGACCACTCTATACATAATCAAGCGCTGTCTTGTACTGCACGACTCTCTGTCATTCACTGTCACATCCTAACCTGCAGTCATGGTCTACTCTCTTGCCTACCGTCGTCCTCCCCATGTCGACTCCGCTCGATCCTCCATCATGGGGGACAAGAAGCCCAAGTCCATTGGGGCGTCCAGTATCGACTCTGCAGGTACTGGAGTTTCTGTGGGAATACCAAACGCTCTGTCATTCGATCGTATCATCACTGGGGGCACCTGCCCGGTAAGCAAGCTTCTCCATACCTTCTGCAAAGCTGCTTCTCGTTCTCGAGGATACCTTATCATTTGCCGCTACGCCCATATGGGATTCATACCTATCCCAGCACCCCTGGCATCGAATATGAGCCTGCACATCAAATATTCACTCTACCAGAACTAGACCTATCTGACGCTTTTAGTGTTACTTTCCCATGTGGTATAAGGCTAACATGCACGCTCATAGCCATGCACCACCCGAGATTTTATGAATTATCTGATCTATATTGAACACGCGGCGGAAAATCTACAATTCTTTCTGTGGTACCGGGACTACATAAAGCGGTTTTGTGAGCTTCCGGGCGGCGAGCGAAAGCTTGCGCCAGAATGGACCGTCGAACAAGCAGAAGCAGACGCACAGGTACTTGCTACTCAGAACTATACCAACAGCACCAAGCCTGTCAGTGCAGAGACAGCGGCCGTGTTCAAGGGCACCGACTTTGCGCCACCAATGTCCAGTGTCACCGAGATGAAAGGGAACCCATTCAGTACTCCACCTCTGACACCATTAAAGGAAAGAGAGAGCTTTGCCCAGTCCGATTATGGCTGGAGTGACAACGCTTCCAGTGTCAACGGCTCTTACAAATCCTCATACAAAAAGCAGGCCGCTGGTGCATTCGAGGCAGCGGACCTCAAGTTGCAGCCTTGTGAGCACGGCGATTTATCTTTTTGGGCCTTTGAATTCAAGCTAATCGATATGCCAGTCACTATTCAGCCTTTCCGTGAAGAAATTTCCCGCATCATCTCCACATACATTGCAGACGGATCTCCCCGCCAGCTCAACCTCTCATCCAAGGAACGCTCAGCTCTCATGCGCGCCTTGGCAGTTACCACTCATCCCTCTGCATTCCGAGAGGTTGTTCATACCGTAGAATGGTCTCTACGTCATCAAGCTCACCCCAATTTCATTCGCTGGGCCATCTGCAATGGCAACCGACCCCGCGTAATCTTCGCGCGCGGGCTTGGTCTCGGCGGTATCATTGGTGGCATTATCGCCGGTATCCTCATCACTCTCAGCAATGCTGGACGTGCTTGGAGAGTCCTGGCGGCTGTTGGCTTCGTTATTGGTGTTTCAACGCTGATCGCTGCCTGGAAGGGCATGTGCGTCGTAAGTAGCCCCCAACCGGTCCGCACTTATGAAGACCCAGCTAAGCATGTGAAGGTTCTTCATGGCATGCACCACCGCCATCTCCGACCCTGGGAACTCTTCGCCGAAGACGATGACGCCTCTTCGACTTATGAGATGAAAAAAAGCTCCTTCGACAGCTTTGGCAGCAATAATAGCTACGAGGACGAACCGTGGATCGCCAAGTACGAAAAACGCAACATCATCCGCAAGGTTCTGGATCGTGAAGTTTGGATCCAAGAGCCAGCACTCCGCCAGATCCAGGACACCATCTTCCTGCAGGCAATTTGTGGTTCCATCGTTATCTCTGCCGTTTGCGTGGCCATCTTTGTTGCTCTCCCAAAGGGACACTTCTACTGAGCGTGCATGCCCTTGAAACTTTGTGCCATGGTTGCAACATCAAGTGTGTTCCAGGTTTCTGCCACTAGAGTAGTTCTACATTTTTGCAATCTTCGCTTCTTGCACATACTTTGCACCATCTGCTTACTACGAAGCATACCTCGCCGTCCAAAAGGCGTTGGACTACCCCATCTGGCGTTTCTCTGGTGGGTTTCTATATGGGATAGCTTTTGATCTTTCGCGGACTAAAAGAAAGTGCGTATATGTTACGGTGGTCTGATAAGCGGAATTCTACGAAAATTATTAATATACTGGTCCTTCGGACATAATCTGTACAAAACCTTAGCTTTAGCAAACGGAGTGGACGCTTTTACCACGAGAATATCTCACCATGCATTCATGGGATGACCAAACGTTCCATCTCGCCTGTAATCCCATTCACCTTGCACTTCGGATTCTTCCCTTTTCAAGTGCCGTCACAGCTTTCTGCTGTCTATGCTGCAGCAAATCAAAATGACTTCACCGCCAGCAGCTCAGGTAGTGATAATTTCCAGCTTCGATCATCAACCTCATGTAGACGCAGTCGGTAGCTCAGCCCTACCACACTAACAAAGCCACTTTACCGAATGAAGACGAATATCAACTTGTCAAGTCCATGTTTCTAGCTACTTGCGACCGCTTTCTCGGCTTTCATTGAAATAGGGTGATTGCTGTTTTCCCCGCGGTGGTTCGAGTCGGCCCCATCCTAGATCAACACCGCCTAGAACTGTTTGCGCTTTTCAAGATTCGCGTTACCTATATTCATAATCCCCGAAAAACAATCCAGATATTTCGTATACCTTCCAGTCAAAACCAACTCTCTATTAGCGCAGCACCTTTCTCCAATCTTTTCTGTCTTTGGTTCCCAACTTCTTTTGCCCATTTCCTTTGCAGCCACCCTTCGCCCCCTCACATGCCTCCCCCAATCCCGCCATCATTCCAAGCTCTCAAATTCCGCATACTCTCGTCCCTCTCCGCCGACCCTTCTACCTACACTGATGCTTCTCCCAAAGGCTCTGTCGATGCTGGCATTCGGGATTTGATCGACAGGATCAATGGTCTAGAGGGCGTGGTCACGACGAGCAGCTGCGCGGGGAGGGTCAGTGTGTTTCTTGAAGGGTCTAAACGCGTTGAGGGGTCGAGCAAACAGCTGGAAGATGAAAAGTTGCGGGATGATGGTGATGGAGATGGGGTTAGAGTTCAAGCTGCGGTACCAGGCGGTAAGGGGAGGGGTGGCCGTTGGCTATATGTTTCTCATGACCCAGGTTTGATACCGCCGGATAGGGAAAAGGATTATTTTACGAGAATTTTTGGCCTTTGTACGGCCGGAGATGAGGGAGGTACTCCGGCTTCCACTAGTGCATCGGCGAGGCGCTTTGTGCGGTTTCAATTCGAGCCTTTTGTAGGTTTCCTTGTGTTTTATAATTCTGCGTATTTCGACCCTCTGTTTATGTTCAGAACCTAAAGCCAACACCAAGTGGTCTAATATCTATGTATTAAACATAGATCCTCCACATCGCCACAGCCTCCCTCCACCACGCCAAACCCATCCTCTCCGCTGCCATCAACGCTGGTTTCCGAGAAAGCGGCGTGCAATCACTCAAGAACCTTGCCGATCCAGGTGCTTTCCCAATGGTCGCTATCCGAACAGCGGGTCTGGCGCTGGCGTCATTGGTCGGTGTTTGCAATGACAGCATAGCCGAAAGCGACGATGAGGTACGGAGATTGGTTAGTGAAGAATACCTGGAAATCTTGGTGGGGATGGCCAATGAAAGATTTGTGGCTAATAGGGAGAGAATTGCACGGTTTGAACATGAGCTTTTCAATAAGGCTAATTCGGGTGAGTCCTGGGAGGATGGGGATAGTAGGAGGGAGAGGAAGAGAAGGGAGGGGTTGGCGAGGAGGGGTGCGTTGATGAGGGAAAATGGAGACGAGGGCAGGAATAATATCGATGAGAAAGATAGGCAGATTGCCCTGACGGACGCAGCCTTTATATCGCCTCTTGGCCTGGAAAATGATATCTGAATGCGTTCACTGTACGTGGGAAACAACGTAAAGGCCACGATGGGCTACTTGATGGCAAGCGCTTCCATCATCCATTGGACCGAGGACCACGGCGGTGAGAAGGCTTGACAACTGCCTACACTCCGCCTACCTTCGACTCCGGCCAACCAGAACCCCAGCTCCATCCATCTCCCAGTCCACAACTCGATGGATCCCACAAGAACAACGTATCTCCGACACAAATTAGGGAATGAGAACATCCCTCCTCCCCAGCCGAACCGCAAAGCCCCGAAACACCGTTCCGACAGCATCCGCAATCAATCTCATAAAACCCTCCCTCACCAGAACGCTACTCCAAACCTCCTACATCCGACACGGCAAACACATACCTTCCCACTCACAACCAACGCCCACCCCTCATCACCACCTCCGAGGCACCCAGTCCACCCTTTCCTCCCATGCCGCACAATGACCTCACGCCATAGGTATACCGCCCTCGCACAACGCGCCGACGACATGCAATCGTCCAGCCCACCGCCCTCGCACCTGCATCAGATAGTTCAATACTTGCACGAAACCCCGACTATGCACACGAGATATGTCGTTGTATCTTCCCTAAAATTGAACATTCGCCTTCGCCCGCGGTTGAGTAGACCAAGGCTTTTCTATCACACTTTTTTTCTCTTCAGGGATTTAAGAGCCCTACCACTAGAACGACCATTCGAAAGGGAAAGCCATAACCACTAACCACCACCCACAGCACCCCTACCATCCCTCCTTCCAATCCCCATCCCCTCACCCCTCGCATCCAATCCACCCTCCCCTCTCCTCTCCCATCTCCAAAAACCCCCACCTAACTAAATCAATCTTCTTCCAATCCCTCCATTCCATCAAAAAAAACATCCCAAGAAGCGACGAGTACTTCAAGTAACCTACCAGGAGTCATTTCTAATTTTCTATTATCTATTAAATCCGATTTAAAATCAAACAGTTCAAAAGTACCAAAATCTCCAAGAATTAAACCATTGCGATTATTTTCCTTCATCCAATCGCCTCGTTGCACACGTCCACCTCCACACCTTCGTCCACATCCACCTCAAAGCATCCTCCCCCCCCCCCCCCAAATCCCCCCCCCAAACCCTCCCTCCCTCTCTACAACCCATTCCTTTTTCACATATACACAATCTCTCCTTCTCCTTCTCATTCTTTTTTCAAAAACACGTCCCCCCTCGCCTCTTTCCACAACCTCTCGCTCGATCTCCAAAACCCCTACTTGAAATTCTTTGCACCACTTTGCACCCATCCTAAGCCCTCAAGAAGAAAGAAAGTCAGAAGTTGCATTCGCGATACTTTCGACACTGGCCGCCTTTCTGATATTGATAGTGATAGTGATACCGATACCGATACCGATACTAATACTAATACTAATACCGATACCACACCCACAACACGCCAACCCCCCCCCCGCTCCGCACCACCACCCACCTTCCCACCCAACCCCCAACATCTCCCCCAGCTTCTCTTCCCCCCCCCCAACACCCCCCTTATCCCCCACCCCTTATCCCCCACCCCTTATCCCCCACCCAAATCCAAACCCAAATCCAAACCCAAATCCAAATCCAAATCCAAATCCAACCCCAACCCCCCCCCCCAAACTTTCATTC